>Ga0163153_10000046_pt1 | contig 202646 bp, 167 predicted proteins | sample OliLakLV19MP6IB1_FD_148629 | JGI IMG/M metagenome (GOLD analysis project Ga0163153, IMG submission 148629) | Freshwater microbial mat bacterial communities from Lake Vanda, McMurdo Dry Valleys, Antarctica - Oligotrophic Lake LV.19.MP6.IB-1 | ecosystem: Environmental > Aquatic > Freshwater >... | reverse complement strand
TGCTTTTCGATATTTTTATTGCTCATATTTTTAGTTCGTCAAAACCAAAATATGAAAAGAGGGGCAGTCAATTTGACCGCCCCTTGCTTTTTAGAACTTCAGATGATTTTTTTGTCGGTCAGTAGTGTTTTTAAATATTATTCTGTTCGGGGTTTGCGACCTGAACCCACTGCGGAAGTGGTTTTCCATATTCAGAAACAACAATCGGGGCGGTGATAGCCTGCCCGTATAAAGTGTGCAATAGTTGAAACTCACCAATCTTGTCAAGCACAATGAAACAACTTGTGTCCACGATTACAACCCTCTTCATTCTTCAGATCTCTGGCAATTTCATCCGCAGGATAATTCATAAAAGAAACTCCATCGCTTCCCAGAACTTCAATAAATTCACGGTAAGATAAACCGGCAAACTTAGCTGCCTGTCGTATTGTTAAAATACCCCGCTCATAAAATTTTGCAGCAAGAATCATTTTCGCTTCAAACCTGCTGATGTTCACCATATCGGGAAACTCTGTCGTGATGGTTTTCGCACAGGAAATTTAACTAAAAAATTAACGTAACACAATCCGGGCAGATAGCTGTTTATCTTCCTGATGTCACAAACAACAAGCAACTATCACCGCACCACGATCTTTCTCGCTGCGCTTCCTTCTTTTCCTTTCACCATCGCAGTGTAAACACCTGCGGGAAAACTGCGCGTGTCTATGCGCAGGGTTGTTGATGAAAATGCCTGAGTGAAAATTTCTTCGCCCAGCATATTCATGAGCGTGAGTTGATATTGCTCACTTCTGCAATCGTTGCATACAATATTAATTTCATCATCAGCAGGCACGGGATACAATGTCAGTGCTAAATCATTTTTCACGGTAAAAACAGCAGCCGGTTGTTCAGGCACTGAATCAGGCTCAATGCGCATCACGGTGTTGTTGTCGGCATTCACATACCAGATTCTTCCATCAGGACCAACTACCAAACCCATCACACCTGAACTGCCTGTTGAAATGCGCGTGAGCTCCTCAGCCGGAATTGCAGAGATGTCATAAATAATAATGTCTCCGGTGAAATAATCTGACACAATCATGCGGTCGCCAAGAATATCAATTCCGGTGGGTTGTTGCAATCCGCTGCCGCTGTCAACAACTGTTTCCCATGTTGCGCCAGTAACATCCGTATATTCTTCAAGTGGTTCAAACGGACCAAAGGTTGGAGTGCCGCCCGGGGTTCCGCTTTTCGTATCAAGACGCAGTATGCGCTGGTTGCCGCCATCAACAATATAGAGCCATCCGCTGTTGAGGTCATAAGCGAGATGGCAGGGGATGTGTTCATTAATACGGTCAACGGTCATGCCTTTGTATCTATGAATAATTCCATCGGAATGGTCTTCGTTTCCGGGACCATGGTCTGCTTGAAAATCATAAAACACGATGTCTCTATTGTAAGAATCAAAGAGCCAGAATTTATTTTCACTTTCACTTGCGATTCCCATGCCCTGCGGACTTTCGTGCAGCATATCCAAGTGGCTACCGTTTCCGCCAGAAGGTTGCGCATATACGGCAAGGTCGCTCGACCACAACGCAGGTCCTGTGAAAGGCGTGTTGCCATCATGATTTGCATCAAACACTCCATTCGCAGTGGCGAAGTTGCCGTTGTTGCTGAAAGCAAGCGCAGTGGGCAGCGACATGAAATGCCATGCATTGCCATCCTGCAAAAATTCCGAAGTTTGATTTGGCGCGCCCGGATTAAAAAACGTAACCGTTGTGCCTCCGTTTTGCTCTGTTTCTTTATTTACAATCCAAAGTTCGCCTGAAGGTTGAAAATCAAGGTCGCGGGGGGTGCGCACTTCATCTGTGCCTGTTGCGATTGTTTCAAAGGTCATGTTATTATCCGGCTCGGTGTACCAATGCATGATATTAGGAATAGGCTCTTTCACTGTGATATTTTTTGTGAACGCATCATTTGTCGCTTCGCCATCTTGACCTTGTCCGTTCACATTGCTCACGGCAACGAGCAGCGACACCGCGCCCGATGTGGATGGAGTCCATGGCATGGAATGCGTAAAATAATACTCCGTAAAGGGCGCAATGTTCAAGCCTGAAAGCGTTTCAGTGAGCGATGTGCCGCCATCAATTGTATAACTCAAGTCAAGCGAAGTGATGTTTGTCGTGCCTGTGTTTTTCAGAATCCCGTCAATATTGATTTCGCCAAAAGAGATGTATTCTGAAGTGCTGATTTGAATCATTGCGGCATCAACAGCCGGAGGAGCCTCAACAGTAAATGTGAAACGCTCATCCGTGGAGGTTCCTTTGAAAGTATAAACAGGAAATCCCGCAATACTTACATCGAACTGTGTGCCGCCATCAGCATAATCATCAACTAAAAAAATAGAATAATCAACGCCTTCATCAAGACACCACGGACCTTCTGTGATGGTTTGAAAATCGCCATAGCCACCGGGTGATTGAGCTTGGTTGCCACCGCCATTGCAACCTACTGAGGTATTTCCTCCTGCAAAAATGGTTCCCGCGCCACAATTATTTGCAGCGGGAATCAACTGCCAATAGGCTTCATATCCATAACCATCAGTGCGCACGGTGATGCTCACTTCAATCTTACTCACAGCGCATTGCGCTTGAAGGAATTCAGTTGAGAAAAAAATAAAGGTGCAAAACAGAATGTAAAATAATTTTTTCATGCTGGAGGTTTGTGGAATAAAGATAACAGACTTTATTAAACACTCCGAAAGAAATTAGGCTTTGGATTTCAGGATGTGCGTAACGAAAAAAAGCTCCCGCAATGGAGCGCTTTTTCCTGAGCTATTTATGATTAAACTATTACAAGAAGCCTTATCTCAAAACAAATGTTCCGCAGTAGAGGTTTTCTTCGCCTTCAAGTTTGAAGATGTAAGCGCCAGAAGCAAACAGTTCTTTATCAATTACAACTTTGTTTGTGCTGATATTTACAAAGCTTGCAACTAATCCTTTGCTCACATCATAAATCTCCAGATTGTAACTGTCTGCATCAGGGTTGCTGAAATTAATCGTAGTGTTTCCGCTCACCGGGTCAGCGAGCAACTCAGTTCCCTGATATTTTTGATGCAGCACATTTTCATCCACACTGGTTTCAATTCCAAGATTATTGAGATAGGCGTCAATATCCTCATCTGCTCCGGACTTCTCGCCCGTAATTTTTGTTGTAATTTTTTCTGCCTGATTCACGAGGTCAGCGGCATATAATCTTGCATACATTACCATCTGAACAACCAGCAGCACAAACAAGAAAATCGCAATCTTTTTTAACATAGCTCAAATTTTATTTTCAACAATCGTTCTCTTCTTTTCCCCGACTTTTTCGGTGTCGTCAACCGTATTGTGTAAAGTTGCAGCGTGAACAAATTGATACAGGTAATGTACAGCGGCTTTATGCAGAAGTCAAGTTTTTCTGTGGTATTCGCATCAATTTGTTCACTTTTTTTATTGCGCAAAGCATCTTCATTTGTTTATTGAAAAATAATTTTACCGGAAGACAGATAGCCATCTCCTGACAATGTGTAATTGTAAATTCCTTTTGGCAGCATTTCATCTATCATCATTTTATTGCCGGTAGAATATTTGCGCACGAGCAATTTTCCCTGCGCATCAAAAATTTCAAAATAATACATTTTGTGTTCAGGGTTTGCGAATTCAACATGCACAATATCCGAAGCGGGGTTGGGATAAATGTGATGTTGTTTTATGCTTTCGTTTGTTAATTCCCCTGTGGCAGTCTCAATAAATTGTTCATCGGCAAAAATTAAATTTTCATGCCGGTCAATTTGCTGAACCTCTGTGTTGATAGTTTGCTCTAACAGCGTTGTCGTGTCAAAAGCTGCTACATACAATTTTGGCAAGTAGGATTTGTAGCCGGTAATTATATACCGCATAGGATGATATTCCTCCGCCATTCTCACAACGCCTTCAAAATTTTTCTTCCAAAATATTTCACCCTGAGCATTTGTTTTAATGAGCGCTGACTTGCAGGGCTGTGTGCCGTTTTTTTCCATCCCGAGAAATAATAATCCGCCATCCATCGTAACAGACGCTTTGAAATATCTGCCTCCGCAGGTTTCAGTTAAAGATTTATTCCACTGTAAATTCCCGGCTGCATCCAGTTTTATGATGTCCATTGTTGTGCTATGTCCATTGAGAATAAATCCGCCATCAGGCGTCACGTCCATGCCGTAGCCATAGTTGTCTTTTTCATCCCCATAAGTTTTCGACCAAATTATATTTCCATTCTGGTCGAGCTTGATGAGAAAATAATCCGCATCATCTGCCGATGATTTGTTTTCTGTCCATCCAAAAGCGGCAATCTGATTATCCCCTGTCAACTTCACCACATGGAGTTGGTCGTTGCCGTCTTCCTTTATATCATATTTCCAAAGCAAGTCACCATTGCCGTTCAGTTTTGCGATGTAGCTGTCATACACCGGACTGCTACATGAATTCTGCACATAATTTCCCGAAATGAGAAAACCGTTTTCCAACGGGAGAATATCGGTGAGTAAATGATGGCAATAACTCTCAAATAAATTTTTCTTCCACAGCAATTCACCGGAAGCGGTTACTTTAAAAATCGCGGCAGTATCATAAGTAAATCCTGCATGATTACCTCCGGCAAAAACTAAATTGCCGTCAGGCGTAGCTTTCATAATGCCATTGTAAGGAAGGTCTTTCAGCACTTGAAGCGTATCGCCATTTGCATGAAGCGTTACCAAGCAGCTTTTCCACGCAGAAGAATTTCCATTACAGTTATATGCGCAAGACACAAGCCAGCCGCCATTTTCAGAGGGGATTACAGAAACGCCTTCATAATAACAACCCTGTTCATACAGGGTTGTTTGAAAGAGCGTATAGCTGGAAAATACAACGGAGAGAAGAATAAGCACACCCCACAGAACCCTTTTCATTTTTATCTTTTTAGCGTGAAACCTTTGTTATGAGACTACCGTAACAAAGGGTGCAGAGTGGGACGGTGCAGGCGTGCTGATGTGATGTAAGATAACTCGGCTTTCGCAAGAAAGTCAAGTTTAATGAGGGGTTAGGTTTTCAGCGCGCCTGCATTTTTTTTTCCTTCCTTTTTCGTTCGAGTTACTTTCTTCTTATTTACGGTTGCTTTTCGGCATCAACTTTGTTACCTTGTCGAAGATATTTCTCCCGTAAACCAACTCAACATGAAAAGTCCTCTCATTCTGCTATTGCTGACTATGTCTTTTATAGCCTTCAGCCAGGAATCCTCCAAAGAAATTTATCAAAACAGAATCAGCGACCTGACAAATAAAATTGCTCAGGAGCCTTCCAATCTTGCGCTCTATTATGCCCGCGCAGATGTGTATGATGTGCTGGATAAATTTGAACAATCAAATCTTGATTATCTGAAAGTCGTGGAACTCTATCGCAAAAATCCTGATGCCAGCCGCACCGGTGAGTTTACCAAATCATGTTACAGGCTTGCTGATGAATATTTTTTCAGGCAGGCAAATACTGAAAAAGCAAAGCGCTATGTCGAGCAGGGATTAAACGTGTCGCCTGATTTTAAAGACCTTGTAGTGCTTGATGCGGTCATCACGGGACTTGATGGTTCAAACCGCGACCATGCAACAACCAAATATGTTTTTGCCTCAACAAAATATCCCGATGATACGCGCCTGAATCTTTACTATGGAAAATTTTTACAAGCAAGTAATCCGCTGGAAGCAGCAGCGCGTTATCAAAAAGCGCTTAATGCCGACCCGCTGAATAGAGAGGCATTGCTTGCTATCGGCACTATCTATAATAATGAAGCAACGCTGCTCTCCGGGCAAGGCAAAGAGCCGGATTTAGTTTTTGAGTATGCAAAGAAAGCTTCCGTTTATTTTGAACGTCTTTACAAAATGAATCCTGAAAACAAAGAAGTCGTTAATATCCTGCTTCAGCTTTATACAGAACTTGACCAGCAAGAAAAAGCAGATTTGCTCAAAAAACCTTACTGATTTTTAATGCCTGTTTTTTGTTCGCACCTCGATAAATTCTTTTTTCTATTCTTTTTTGAAACATCTCATCGGTTAGTCACGTAGGAAAGGCTCAATACCTAACTACTAAAACTAACAAGATGATGAAACCCATTTACCTTCTGTTGTTCTGCTTGTCGTGTCTGCTGGCGAACAGTCAATCCATTGAAAGAGATGTTATCGCAGCAGCTGGTGACCATTTCGTAGCTCCCACATTCAGCCTGAGCTGGACGCTGGGAGAACCCGTTTCAGAAACTATCAGCAATGATGACCTGATGCTCACGCAAGGTTTTCATCAGGGTGGTGAATTCAAGCTCACTGCTATCCACGAGCCGCTCGCTGAACAATTCGACATCACCATATTTCCGAATCCCACGGCTGACATTTTAAATATCCGCTTCAACAGCGAGATGAATGAAATCATCACCGTGCAGTTGTATTCGATGACCGGTGAAAAAATCCTGTTTGAAAGAACGCAGGATAAAAACATTCAGCTCAATCTCGCCAACCTTTCAAACGCAAGCTATTTGTTGAGCCTGCGCAAGAATGATGGCGCACTGATTACTTCGTATGTAATCAATAAGACCCGTTAATAATTTCCCTAACCAATAAAAATCCCTATTTATCATGAGAAAACTGTTTTCAATCTTTGGAATGCTGGCATTGTGCGCAATGTTGTTCGCGCAAACGCCCAGCGCATTTAAATACCAGGCGGTTGCCCGCAACCAGTCCGGTGAAGTGATGGCTGACCAGCCGATGAGTATCCGTATCAGCGTGCTGAAAGGCGCACAGGTGGAATACTCTGAAGTTCATAGCATCACCACCAATGACCTGGGCTTGTTCACCGTTGAAGTAGGACGCGGCAGCCCCATTTCGGGCACGTTCTTCGACATCGTGTGGAATGAAGACCCGCACTTTATCCGTGTTGAAGTTGACCCGAATGGCGGCTCAAACTTCGTTTACCTCGGCATCTCCGAGTTGCTCACTGTTCCTTATGCAATGCATGCGGAAACTGTGACGTATAATGATGACGCGGATGCTGACCCGGATAATGAAATTCAGGATTTGAAAGTGGTGGGCGGTTTTCTGCGCATCACCAATAATCCAAATCCTACGCAAATTGACTTGTCGCAATTTGATACGGATGCTCAGCAGATTTCTTATGACGCTGACAACTTTGTGCTTTCATTGGAAAATGGCGGCTCTGTTAATCTTCAGACATTGATGGAAGATGCCGATGCAAATCCGACAAATGAATTGCAAACTGTTGTGCAGGTTGGCAGCATCGTTACGCTTTCACAAGGTGGCGGCACTTTTTCAGTTGAAGATGCTGATGCAAATCCTTCAAACGAATTACAGTCATTATCACAAGTTGGAAACACTGTTACGCTTTCACAAGGCGGTGGCAGCGTTACCATTACTGAAGTTGATGGCGACCCTTCAAATGAATTGCAAGACCTCGAATTCAACAATAACTATTTGTATATCACCGGTCAGTCGAATCCGAATATTGTAAACCTGAATCACTTGCTGGACAATACTGATGCACAGCAACTCGCTTATGATTTAGTAACTGGCAATCTTGCACTTACTGATGGTGGCGTGGTAAATCTTTCTTCTTTGGAAGATGATGCTGATGCTGATGCAACAAACGAATTACAAACTATTTCGCGCGTTGGCGATGACATCGTGCTTTCACACAATGGCGGCACGGTGAACATCGAAGATGGCGACTCAGATGATACAAATGAAATTCAAACTGTTTCTCAAAACGGATTAACTGTTACCCTTTCAAACGGTGGCGGTTCATTCACCATTGCCGATGATGACAACAGCATCGTAAACGAAATCCAAGACCTCATGGTAGTTGGCGATTCATTGGTGATCACCAACAATCCTTCGGCTACTGTAATTGACTTGGGCGTTCATGATAATCAAACATTGAACTTCAGCACATTAACTTATGAGTTGACGATTGCAAACGGCAACACTGTTGACCTCACTGATTTAAAAGATGATGACGACAGCAATCCGCTGAATGAAATTCAGGATTTGTATTTGTCAAACGACAGCCTTGTGATTTCAAATAATCCCTGGGCTACTATTATTGATATGAGTCCTTACTTGGATAACACCGATGCGCAGGATATGAGCCTTTCAGGAAATACTTTGAGCCTCACTGGTGACGCAACTACAGTGAATTTGACACCTTACTTGGATAACACTGATACACAGGATATGAGCATTTCAGGCAACACACTCAGCATCACTGGTGATGCAACTACTGTTGATTTAACTCCGTTCATGGACAACACTGATGGGCAAACAATCAGCATTGCGAATGATTCTATGTTTATCAGCGGTGGAAACGTAGTTGATTTAGCTCCTTATCTCGATAACACCGATGCACAGGATATGACCTTAACAGGAAATACACTGAGCATCACAGGCGATGCATCAACTGTTGATTTAGCTCCTTACTTGGACAACACCGATGCGCAAACAATCAGCATCACGAATGATTCTATGTTTATCAGCGGTGGAAACACAGTTGATTTAGCTGCTTATCTCGATAACACCGATGCACAGGATATGACCTTAACAGGAAATACACTGAGCATCACAGGCGATGCATCAACTGTTGATTTAGCTCCTTACTTGGACAACACCGATGCGCAAACAATCAGCATCACAAATGATTCTATGTTTATCAGCGGTGGAAACACAGTTGATTTAGCTGCTTATCTTGATAACACCGATGCACAGGATATGACCTTAACAGGCAACACACTGAGCATCACAGGCGATGCGTCAACTGTTGACTTAGCTCCTTACTTGGACAACACCGATGCGCAAACTGTGAGCATTTCAAACGACTCGCTCATTATCAGCGGTGGAAACGCAATTGATTTAGCTTCTTTCCTTGATGCTGACAACATGGGCGACCACGCTGCAACACAAAACATTTCGATTAGCACACACTACATGTCAAACGATGGCGACAGCGAAGGTATTCGCATCACCACCAACGGCAACGTAATCGCAAGCGGTGATTTCTTCGTGGGCGAAACTGCAGGCTCAAACTCTGATGCTTATATCTCCGGCAGATTGTATGACTGGGATAACAGCAGCTACTATGTTGACCCTAACTTCCAATCACACGTTACTGACCTGCGCGTTACTGCGGGCGTGATTGTGAACACTGGCGGTGTTACAGTTTCTGCGGGTGGCATCACCGTAACAGGCAACTCAATTGTAACAGGCACATTTGGCGCAACAGGCGTTGTTACTGCACCAAGTTTCGTATCAACAATTGCTACCGGCACTGCGCCAATGACAATTGCAAGCACCACATTAGTATCAAACCTGAATGCTGATTTGATTGATGGTCTCAGCAGCGCTGCATTCGTGCAGGGCGCTAACAACCTCAGCGACATCAGCGATGCTTCAGTAGCAAGAACAAACCTTGGCGTGGCTATCGGCACAGATGTGCAGGGCTATGATGCAGGACTTGCTTCTATTGCAGGGCTTGTAACTGTGGCTGATAAAATGGTTTACACCACAGGCGCTGATGTATATGCAACGACTGACCTCACTGCATTTGGTCGCACGTTCCTCGGCAGCGCAACTGCCGCTGCTGGCGCAACTACACTCGGCTTGGGCACTACTGATTCACCAACATTCACAGGCGTAACGGCAACCGGCAATGGTTCTGTTGGCGGCACATTTGGAGTAACGGGCGTTTCCACACTCGGCAGCGACCTTACTGTAAACGGTGGCGACATTGATGTTGACGATGACAAAGCATTTTACTTTGGCGGCAAAACAACTACAGGTTCCTGGAGAATCGTGCGCTCGCTTACTGACCTCAGCTTTGAGCAGTATGATGGCGCAATCTGGGTGCAGAAGTTCGCAATGGTTCCTTGATAAATTTATTTTTTTAAAACACAAAAAAGGCTGTTCGCAAGAGCAGCCTTTTTTGTTTTTGGGATGACACGGAAGAAAGTGAAGGATAAATTCTCAAACACGATTTACGCTCCGAAAAGCTCTTTCAGCTTTTGTTCGAGCGCTTCTCCCCGGAGATTTTTTCCGATGATTCTTCCTTCTTTCTCCAAGAGGAATGTTTGTGGAATAGAGGAAACTTCATACATCTTTGCGACATGCACACCGTGAGGAATGAAGAAGCAAAGCTTGTGTCAAAGATTTTCCTGCGCGAAGAAGGCATTGCATTGAACCCGCTGCTGCGGTTGCTACTGCTTCACCCATGAAATGCGTGGAAGACGGCACAGTGGAGCGCGCGATGCTATCATCCTGCTCGTCATCACGGGAGGCGGCAGCGAGCGTTTCAAATCCGAACACAACACGGTGAACTTAGAACCTTCCTATGTGATTGACATTGAAAAATACAATCCGCAAGCGGATGCTAAGTTGGTTGCGGAATTATTTGAAAACCGGAAAGTAAGAAAGGCCTAATTGCTCCCTGAGAATTTATAGAGTTCAACTCTGCTTCCTTTTTCTAATAAGACATATTCCTTTGGAACCTGGGTTCCGCTTTCAACCACAAAATAGTTCATGTGTTTTTCTCCTGAATAAAGACTGATGCCGAAGGAGCGCATAAAATATCCATGCATGCTCCAGTTGCCCCACAGCGGAGCGGAAACTTTTAAAACAGTTTTTGACGGAATCACTGAGCCGAAAGCATAAACATCCGACAAGAGTTCTTTGTCGCGCTTTACTTTTCCAAACAAAAAGAGCGTTGTAATAACCGATGCGGCAAAAACAAAGATGGTGAAGGCTCTGAAAATTTTAAAACTATTAGAATACGATTGCAGCTTCGCAACGATCAATGCTAAATCATGCGCGGTGAAATAGGCGAACGCAAGCGCATAATAAGGCAGGGCGGTAACGATGTAAAATGTTCTTTGCTCCAGCGTAACGATGAGCGGCAATGACCCGGATAGAGCGAGGAGCAGCAGCCACACTCCTTCGCTGCGAAAGTTTGCAACAGTCTGTGCTTGTTGAATGATTTTCTTTCGCAGCAAAACGATAAGCAGCGACAATCCGGCAGCAGGAAGCAATGCAAGCGTCATCTTTCTGATTAAATGAAATCGGTTTGCTGTGGTAGCCGCTTGCGTATTATTGAAAGAAGGATGCAGCCGCGCATAGTAATAATCCCGAAAACTTTGAACAACGGTTTCATCCAGCAGTAGAATTCCATAAATCGTTACGGGAACAACTGCAAGAATCGCGGTAAACAAAATGGATTTTGAAAGGGAGATTTTTCTTGTTGCAATCCAAAACAATAAAATTGAAACAAGCGGAAACATGCCTTGAATGCCTTTGCACAACGAAGCAAAAAACAGCGAGCATCCCGCCAGTAAAAGATAGAAATAGACAAGCCTTTCTTCTTTCAAAGATTTCAGAATAAAATAAATGGAGAGCAAAACGAAAACGCCCATAGTGCCTTCAGCCATATTATTTGAATAAGACCATCCCGTTGTTGGAATCACGATAAACAGCAGCAGGGCAAACCAATAGAATTTTTGCAATTCTTTATTTTCCTGAAAAAGTATTTTCCAGATGCGGATAATCAGAAACACGGAAACCAGCAAAACGACAAGACAATAAAATCGCTCCACATAGATTCCTGTTCCAAACAGCCGGAAGAAAAGCGATTCAAGAAAGGGCATCAGCGGAAGTTGCTGATGATAAGAGGGATAAAGCGTTTCGCTGAAATAAGGATTCCAGAATGTTCCCAACCCCACAGCAAGATTTTTCGCAACGCATACGTAGAGCAAGCCATCCATGAACATGCCGTCTTGCGCGAGTTGTGTTCCAACAAGAAAAATAAAAAGCGCGCTTACAATAAACAGAAACGGAAGGTGAACGGAAGACTTTTTCAAATCAGCGCATCAGCAAATCGTTAGATTAATTACGCTCCGAAAAGCTCTTTCAGCTTTTGTTCGAGCGCTTCGCCCCGGAGATTTTTTCCGATGATTCTTCCTTCTTTGTCCAAGAGGAATGTTTGTGGAATAGAGGAAACTTCATACATCTTTGCGACCGGCTCCTGCCAATACATCAGGTTGCTGCCGTGACTTTTCCATTTGAGATTATCCTGCTGAATTGCGGCAACCCATTTTGCCATATCCTTGTCAAGTGATACGCTGAACACTTCAAATCCTTTGCCGCTATACTTGTCATACAGGCGCACCACATTCGGGTTTTCCATCCTGCACGGGCGGCACCACGATGCCCAGAAATCAAGCAACACCACTTTTCCTTTCAAGGAAGAAAGTTTCAGCGTTTCACCCTTCGGGCTTTTCAATTCAAAATCAGGAGCCGCGCCACCGATTGCAAGGCGCGTAGCAACATCCACTTTCTGCTTCAATTCAGCAACATAAGAAGACCCCGGAAGTGTCGCTTCAGCTTTGGCGACAAAACTTGTTAAGAATTCCGCATTCTCTTCGATGTTCAGAATGCTCGCTCCGAATATTCCTAATAAGGGATATTTGGTGGAGTCAATAAAACTGCGGACGGAAGATTGCGACTCGATGTATTTAGCTTGATATTGCTGCTGTACACTCACCATTTCCTGACTATTGCCGCTGTAACGCGCCTGATTGTATTGATTGCTCAACTGGTTCAACAGCATTTGATTTTGGCCTGCCTTCGTGACAAAAGCAGTGAATGCCTTTGCTTCTGGCGAGCCTTCCACCGAGTAGTTGTAGATATTATTTGCATCGGCTGTCAAACTGATTGTGCCGCCATCCAGCACCACCAGCCAGTTTGCATTTTGATTCAAGCGAATGATGTAAAGTCCTTTCTCAGCAAGACTTCCCTTCATAGTGAAGGAACCGTCAGCGCCTGTTTGAACTGTTTGCACATTTTGATTTTGCTGCGAAATGGTGTACTGGTCGAGAAACACGGGCATGTTCGGAGCATTGGCGATTTTGCCGTTGATAACATAATTTTTGCCTGCGTTTTCAGTGGTGGCTGCCGCATTGTTGCTGTCGCCATTGCCGGTGCTTGAACTGCACGCCATGATAAGCGCTAATGCAGAGAAAAGGATAATTCGATTCATAGTTATTTTTTCAGTAGTTCAGTTAAAATTTTATTTGTCAGTTGCGGGTCTAAATTTCCTTTGGAAAGTTTCATCGTTTCGCCCATAAAAAAACCGATGAGTCCTTTTTTGCCGTTTCTGAATTCCTTCACTTTTTCCGGGAACTTGCCAATCACTTCCTGCGCATAGCGTTCGATTTCACCAATGTCTGACTGCTGCACGAGGTTCAACCGCTGGGCGATGGATGCGGGTGCTTCATTCGGATGTTTTGCAAGTTCATCGAAAACCCCTGTAGCTGCCGCTGAATGACTCACCGTTCCCTGCTTCACTAATTCAATCAACTGCGCCATCTGTGCCGTCTTTACAGGAAAATCTTCAATCGCAATTTGCTGCGCGTTCAAATAGGATTTCACCGGACCCAGCATCCAGTTGGCTGCTGTTTTTCCGTCTTTCACAGTTTCCGCAAGTTCCAAAAAATAAAGAGCGAGCGTTTTTTCTTCAGTTAAAGTGGCTGCATCATTCCCAGACAATCCAAAATGCTCAGTAAACTTTTTCCTCAACCTGCCCGGAAGCTCCGGCATTTTCTCTTTCGCATCATTAATTTGCCCGTTAGTAATTTTAATCAGCGGCAAATCAGGTTCGGGAAAATACCGATAATCGTCAGCCTCCTCCTTAAAACGCATGGCAAAAGTAGCACCTTTTTCAGCATCGAAGCTGCGCGTGTGTTGCACGATGGTATTGCCTGATTCGAGTTCGCGCGCCTGTCGCTCAATCTCCAGTTCAATTGCTTTTTTCAGAAAGCGCACGGAGTTCAGATTCTTCACTTCCACTTTTGTTCCAAGCTTTTCTGTTCCTTTCAATCGCAAAGAAATATTCGCATCACAACGGAGGCTGCCTTCCTCCATGTTGCCATCGCATACATCAAGGTAGCGTACAGTCTTGCGTAGTTCGAGCAAAAACTGAAACGCTTCTTCCGCAGACTGTAGCACAGGTTCGGAAACAATTTCTACCAAGGGCGTTCCGGCTCGGTTCAAATCAATCAATGAATAATTGGGGTCAATGTCGTGTATGCTTTTGCCCGCATCTTCTTCGATGTGAATACGGTTGAGCGCAATTTGCTTTGGCGCTCCATCAATGAGAATTTCAACAAAGCCGCCCGTGCAAATAGGAGTTTTCAATTGTGAAATCTGATAGCCTTTTGGCAAATCAGGATAGAAATAATTTTTTCGCTCAAAATACATCGTGGAAGCAATCGTGCTTTCACACGCCAACCCGAGCAAGATTGCTTTTTCAATGACTTGCTCATTTAAGAATGGTAATGTGCCCGGATGCGCCAGTGTAACGGGGCTGACGTTTGTATTCGGCTCCATGCCAAAACTATTCGGCTCGCTGCTGAACAGTTTGCTCTGCGTGAGCAAGCGGGCATGGACTTCCAAGCCAATGACGGGTTCGTATTTGCCGAGAATGTTCAAAATCTATCTTTCTTTTTTGGTTCATCGAAAAATGCGTACCTGAAATTTTTGTTAAACCCCGAAGGGGTGCAATTTTTATTTTTAAAATTGCAAGACAAACAAAAATCCCGAAGGGATGACATTGTAAAAAACGGATTATGTATCACCCCTTCGGGGTTTTGGTTTAATAGGTTTATTGCTTCTATAATCATATCATCCCTTCGGGATTTCTTTTCGAATAACAACGAATAATTGTCTATTTCAATAGCTGAACTCACAAGTACGAATTTTTGTGATGAACCTTTTTTTAATTCAAAATCAACAGCTTTTTCACTGCCAATCCTTTAGCATTTTCAATCTTTACTAAATAAGTTGTGTTACTCCAATTCGCAAGTGAAACTTTCACTTGTTCCGATGCCTGCTTGGCAGAAAGTGTATGTACCATTTTTCCGGTCAAATCGAGAATGCTTACTTGCACATCTTCTACTAATGGTTTTTCAAACCTGATAAAAAAAGAATCATTCGCGGGATTTGGAAAAATGGTGAAAGCTAATTCGGATGAAGTTTTTTCAATTTCATTTGCCGCAAGATAAAAGCAAGGCGATGATACAAACTGTGAATCAATCACGGGACGACTGTGATCCCAAATGCCGAGCGCATACTCGCCTTTCGTGATGTTGTTAATTGTTATTTCCCCTTTCTTATTCAGCAGACTTCCCTGCGGGTTTATTGTGAATGAAGGATGAATCGCCCAATCCATTTTTGTATCAGGGCGATAAAGGATGAGAAGGCTGTCTTCTTTATTCGAGATAAGCTGATTATCGAGATAGCCCGTTGATGTGGACACCGTGCCGTCATAAATAATTTTTGCGCTCGCGGTGAAATCGTTTGGGAGAATGCCATCCACTTTCCAGTAGCGTTCTTTGGAGAGATGCAAGCTGGGAATAATTGTTTTCATCGGAACAGGCGCTACCCAGTTGTGTTCCACTCTTATCAATGCTTCCGAAGAAATTTGCGTTACATTCATCGTCATCAGCGCTTCTTCAAAATCCAAGTTCCCCGTTGTGTTGACGCGCAGATATTTATCCGTAATCGCATCGCTGATTTTCTCATGAATATCAATGGCGATGAATGCAGGCGCAAAAGGAAGTTCCGTGTGATGAATGCCGCAACTGCCGCTAAACAAAACTGTTTGCGAAACGGAATCAAAGTTTTCGCTGAAGAAAGTAAGTTCAACAGGTAGGTTGGAATAAAGCGCAGGCGCTGATTTCAATCGTTGGCGGATAAAAATAGTTACATCAAAATTGCTACCGCTTTGGGCTGTAAAAAATGAATCAACAGAAAAATGCGGGAAGCCGGGATTGAACACCCAGTTCTCAAAAAACGGAGTTAAATCAATTCCTGAACACTGGCTGAGATAATCCCGAAAGTCAATGCTGCTTGCATGATTGAATTTGAACGCATCAAGATAATCGGTGACGCACGAGAAAAACAAACTGTCACCCATATAGCCGCGCAACGTGTGCGCTACTTCAGCGCCCTTGTCATACACTGTGCTGCCATACGTATATTCATGTGGCACTCCTGAAACGGCACGATAGCCATCATCCGTGATATGCGTGAATTGCAAAACGTCTTTATGGTTTTTCCTTATATTTTTTTTGTAACGCGCAGCGCCATATACTTTTTCAAAAAACACGCTTTCAGAATAACGTGCCCAGCCTTCGTTTAGCCACATGTCTTCAGGCGTTTCGCATGTCACCAAATCACCAAACCAGTGATGACTGAATTCATGCGCCATCAGAGATTCATATTCTAACCCTCCCGTAACCGATGCGCGCATATAAGCTACGTTGGTGGCGTGTTCCATCGCACCGCTGTTGAACGGCACAAGCACAAACCCGACACGGTCGAAGCGATATGCGCCAAAACATTCCTCAAAACCGGAGAAAGCATTGGGAAGATGAATGAAAGAGCTTTTAAGTTTTGTCGTATCAGCGGGTTGCGCAGCAAGCATCACGGGAACAGTGTTCCCTGCGATGCTCGGATAATTATCATTCACTGAAGTATAAGCCGAAACTGCAACAGATGCGAGATACGTTGGGATGGATTGATTCAATTGCCAATCCCAAGTGATGGTGCCGTTTCCGTTTAATGTGGAATCAATCAACAGCCCACCGCAAAACGCTTTGTGATTGGATGCGGTAGTGATATGAAACTCATAAGTCGCGCGGTCGGTGAAATTGTCCACGCACGGAAACCACACGCGCCCATACGTGTGCGGATTTGCATCGAAGCCGACACCAAGATTATATGCATAATTTCCGCTGAAATAAAATCCGCCCCAGCCGGAAGCATCCATCACGGGCTGTCCGTTGTAGCAAACTGTTATTTCGGTTGAGTCGCCTGTGTTTAACGGAGTGGGTAATTGAATAATGAGCGCAGTGTCGTTGTAAGTATAAGCAGCAGTATTCTGATTGATGATGATTGAGTCAACATTCAATGCAAGCAAACTCAACTGCACTTGTTGCAAGCCATTTGTTTCCGATTGAATTTTTATCGAACAACATCCCTGAATAGACGCAGAACTGATGTTGGAAATATCTAAAGAGATAGAATAGTGCTTAACGTCAAAAGCGGATTGCGCAAATGTACTTTGAAAAATTGAAAAGCAGGAAAACAGAAAACAGAAGCGCAGCAATTTCACTTTTGGATAATCTTGTTTATTAAAATACTCGTTCAGGCTTTTTATAGGGGATTGCTACTCTTGCATGACGCATTGAATTTGCATTGCTCAACACACCACCCACCACCCCCAACACTCAATATTGCTCTTTCTCATTCGGAAAATCCTGACTCTTCACATCGCTCACATATTTGCCTACTGCTTTTTTCATTTCGTCATAGAGGTTCATGTACCGTCTTAAAAAGCGCGGCTGAAATTCTTTGGTGATGCCGAGCAAGTCGTGCAGCACAAGCACCTGCCCGTCAACGCCACCGCCCGCGCCAATGCCAATCACAGGGATTTTCACTTCCTTTGAAATTTTCTGTCCGAGCGATGCGGGAATTTTTTCAAGCACAAACGCAAAGCATCCGATTTTTTCCAACAGCAGCGCATCATTAAACACACGCTCCGCTTCTTCTTTTCCTTTTGCGCGAACCGTGTAAGTGCCGAATTTATAAATGGATTGCGGAGTTAATCCCAAGTGACCCATCACCGGAATACCAGCTGATAAAATTCTTGTGATTGATTCCTGCACTTCCGAACCGCCTTCGAGTTTCACTGCATGTGCGCCCGATTCTTTCATAATGCGGATGGAGGATTCCAATGCAGATTTTGAATTGCCCTGGTAAGAGCCAAACGGCAAATCCACCACTACGAACGCGCGCTTCACTGCCCGCACCACCCCGGATGCGTGATAAATCATCTGGTCGAGCGTGATGGGCAGCGTGGTTTCATGTCCCGCCATCACGTTGGAGGCTGAATCGCCCACGAGAATCACATCAATGCCCGCATCGTCAACAATTTTTGCAAGCGAATAATCATACGCGGTAATCATCGAGATTTTCTCGCCCGCATCTTTCATGGAGCGCAACACATTCGTGGTGATACGCTTCACTTGTTTCCCGTTGGGTTTCTTTTCCGGCATGGGCGAAAGTTAGAAAAAAGCTGTTAGCTTTTAGCTGTCAGCTACAAGCTAACCATGAGCTAATAGCTAAAGGCTAACGGCTTAAAGCTTTCATCAATCAAATGCTATTTTTGCCACGCATGAAAAAAATCTTCTCGTTATTCATTATTTCTGTCCTGCTTTTTTCTTGTTCCAACGAGTTGGACATCACAGCCGACTATAAGGAAACAACCATCATTTACGGATTGCTGAATCAAACTGACTCGGTTCAATACGTGCAGGTGTTCAAAGGCTTTTTAGATGACAATACCAGCGCATTGATTCTTGCGCAAAATCCAGATTCGGTTTTTTATAATGACAGTGTGGAGGTGAAATTGAATGACGGCTCGCAAACTTATTCACTCGACCGCATCATCGGACCAAACCGCGCAGCCGGAGTATTTGTTGACAGCCCCAATTATGTTTATCGCTTGCCCTCATCGGTGGTGGAAGACCGCAATTACAACCTCACGTTTACCAACCTCCGCACGGGACATGTTGTAACGGCTCAATCTCCGGTTGTAAAAGATTTCGACATCAATTTCCCTCCCGAAGAACTGCTCGTGAATTTTGCAGTAACAACACCGGTGAATGTGCAGTGGCGGTCTGCCGAAAATGGAAAGATTTATCAATTGGATATCCGCTTTTTTTATGAAGAATGGAACGTAAATAACCCTTCAGATAAAGACACGTTCTATGTGGATTGGCCCATCTTCAATCAGCAATATTCAAACACGACAGCGGGCGGTGAAAGCATGAGTTTTAAAATAGATGGCTTGGCGTTTTATTCATTCCTGAAATCACGGCTGGAAGAAAACCCTGACCTGCAACGGCAGACACTGGAGTATCCGCTTGAATTCCGTTTTTTTGTGGGCGCTGAGGAATTGTATAATTATATCCGCGTGAACAGCGCGCAATCGGGCATCACTGCGCTTTCCGTAAAACCGGAATATACAAACGTGAATGGCGGTTTAGGGATTTTTTCCAGCCGCTACAACAAATCGCGCATCAACATCGGATTAGCACAACGCTCGCTCGACAGCCTTTCCTGCGGCTCGTTCACGAAGAATTTGAACTTTGTGGATAGCGACCTTTGCAATTAGGTGAACTTCGTTTGACAGGCTTTAACGCATCACCACTAATTTCCCTCGTGAAACAGGTTTGTTATCACGCGCAATCCGATAGAAATAAATCCCGTTTTCTAAATCTTTTGCATCAAGCAAAACTCTGCTTCCTGAAAGTTGTTCAAGCGATTGAATCACCCTGCCCGACAAGTCAAGCAGTTGCACATCAAAATCAAAAAGTGCGCGGCTCAACGTGAGCGTAACTATTTCGGAAGCTGGATTTGGAAACAGGCTCGATTGAATAAGTTCTTCCGCGCGGATGCCCGATGTTAAATCTATACGCGCTTGCACTGTGTTGGTGTGAATAGGAGGATTGAAATCAAAATAGATGGACGCGCTGTTTTCAATCACTGTTTCATCGGGCGTATTTTGTTTGATGCCGATAGAAAATTTCACAAAGCCATGACTGGATGGCTCGTCAATGCCGCTGTCAGGCAGCAGGATATTGTCGAAAGTCCAGATGGCGTATTTGCCGCCCTCCAACTGAAATGCGTACGGATGGCTGGCGGCAATGGTTTGAAATGAGGAAGCGTTGAGGAAATCATCGAGCGTGTCGCGGACAACAATTGTGAACGCAGTATCTGTCCCCGTGTTTTGAAAACGTACCGTGTAAGTGAGCGGCTGCGAAGGATGTACGCCATTCTTCACATCATCAGGGCTTACCTGCTTATCGTTCGGGTCATACGAGCCGGTGACGACCTGTAGCGAAGTGTCACTGTTATTCAATAAATTCGTATCGTTTGGTAAAGAAAGATTGACAAACGTGAGTAGCGTATCGCCCAGTAGGTTAATGTCGAAAGGCACTTGTAATTCGATATGAATAGAACGCTGCTGCCCGGGATAAAGATTAGAAAAATTCCATGTGAGATTATTTGCGTTTTGTGAGGTGGGAGTTTCCGTGGTTGAAAGAAAATTCAACACTGGGTCGTGCAGGTAGCTGATGGTTCCACTTTGAATTGATGTGCCGATATTTTGATAATGAATCCAATGGTTGGCAACGAATCCAGGACGGGCAAAGCCTGTGGTGAGTGAGATGCTTAAATCACTAAATATAATGTTTGGCGTCAATCCGAAATCATTGTTGATGGAAGTTAATTGCGAACCATTAAATACAATGCTGTGGGAACCGGAAGATGGTGTACTCACAGTATAGAATGTGGCAGGAGAAACAGCAACATCGAATGTACCCGAATCAAGGAAAGCAGCATACGTACCCAACTGATTAGTGAATCTGCTAAAGGAGTTAGGGGTAATATCTACGCGAATATTCAACATGGGATTATCTAAACCGTCCATAATGCCGTTTCCGTTTTCATCGAAAAACACCATGCCGGAAACTAAATTCTTTTCATGCTGACATAAGCCGCTTCCGGGGCATGGAGTTCCTGGATTTACAATGCGCAAATAGTATTGCGGTAGGAATACAGGAGGAGATACGGATGTATCTATAAGACCAAGTTGGATTAAATTATCTTCTATCTCGCTGATTTCCCCGCTTATAACACCTATGCCAGGAATCGAAATTGTGCAATAAATGCTTACCAGATAAGTTCCGGTGGTATCATTTGTAAGTCCGGTTAATTCAATACAAGCGGTTTCCCCACCGTTAACATTAGTTGGGTTGACGTTGTAAGAAATTCCTGTGGGAAGATTAGAGATACTATCAAAAATTATGGCTTGAATAAAAATACTGCTTACTGAGTCCCAATACTCAAATTGTATCACACCGCTAAATGGCTGCCCCCTCTCAATGCACGGAAATGCAGATGCAGGCGGGCAAAATCCCGGAATCCCCGTTGGTGGATTTGGAATACATTGACCAACCCCAATTTTCAAAAAACCAATTAACAGCAGCGGAAGAAGGAGAAGCTTTTTCATGGCGGGTAAAATTTACCCGAATCTACGAAACGAATTTTAAATTTCGATGAATTGTCAGGAAGATATTTTCGAAGCAACAACTTTAAGGATTTCTTTTTCCTGCACATCTGCTTGCCCTGCCATTTTTTCTCCTTCAGCTAAAATGCTTTTCACAAACTCTTTATCGTCCAACCCACCTACATTAATTTTCACGTTCAGCCATGCGCCAAGCACAGCAGTTCTTGCGCACAACGCGCCAACACCCGCATCTGAAATGGAATTCTGATTTCCGTTTTCAGCCATTGCTTGGATGAGGTCAAATGATGCAAGCGAAGTTTTCATTACTTCAAAGGGTACTTCAATCGCATGCCTTGTTGCTTTTTGCAAAGCATCTTTTCTTTCCTGCGAGCCTTTGGGCAATTGATAAGCAGCCATGATTGCGTTGAATGCCTTTGTATCCTCATCCACCAGTTTCAGCAGCTTTTCTTTCAATGCTTGTCCCTTTTCCGCATGTGCGGAAAATTCTTCCGTGCGCGTTTCCCATCCTTTTTTTCCTGCGGAAAGATTGGCAACCATCGTAGCGAGAGAAACTCCAAGCGAACCTACATAGGCTGCGATAGAACCTCCACCGGGCGCGGGCGATTCCGAAGCGGTTTCATTTGCAAACGCGCGTAAATTCATGTTTACGAGCGGAGCATTCTGTTCTTCTTCGAGCATGTATTCGATGATTTTCTTTTTCGGGTCAAAGGGGGTGAGTTCATCCAAGCCGAGCGATTTCACTGCAATCTTTATCAGTTGTTCATCAGAAACTCCAACCGAAACTTGCTGTTTTCTTAGAAAATATTTTCCCGCATCGAACATTGATTTTAAAGGAATCAACCCGATTAACTCAGAACCCGTAACTCGCAACCCCCGCTTCTCTGCGCTCTTGCATACTTCGTCAAATGCTACATGCACTGGCGTTACATTGAGGTTCGTAAGATTAATGGAAACCTGCGCAATGCCATACTCTTCGATAAACCAGCCAATTGCTTTCACTGCTTTGCACGCGCCCGGAATTCTTACTGCATTTCCTGCTGCATCTTTTTCGATTTCTCCCTTTGCATTTTTCTTCACTCTGCCATTCTCGCGCACATCAAACGCTACGGAGTTGGCTTTCTTCACGGAGGTGGTGTTGAGATTCACATTATACGCCACAAGAAAATCACGCGCACCAATCACCGTGCTTCCTGATTTAGGATTGAATTGTGCAACGCCAAAGTCAGGTTTCCATTCTGGCTTTTTTATTTTTTCGGCAATGCCTTCATACTCGCCTTCGCGAATCACGGAGAGATTTTTTCTATGCACAGCAGTTGCTGCGTATTCATACAAGTAAACGGGAATACTCAACTCCTCTCCTACCCTCTTCCCTACTTGTTTTGCAAACTGCACTGCTTCTTCCATCGTAACTCCTGAAATGGGAATCAGCGGACACACATCCGTTGCGCCCATGCGCGGATGCTCACCTTTGTGTTTGCGCATATCAATCAGCTCGCTTGCTTTTTTAATTCCGCGAAAAGCTGCTTCCACCAACGCTTCCGGCTCGCCAACGAAAGTAACCACGGTTCTGTTTGTTGCTTTCCCGGGGTCAACATTCAATAGCTTCACGTCTTCAACACTTTCAATGGCATCGGTGATGGCTTTGATAATCGCAAGATCGTTTCCTTCGGAAAAATTGGGAACACATTCGATGAGTCGCATGAGAGATGTTAGATGTTAGACATGAGATCTGAAACTTCAAGATACAAGTTACAAATGTAGCGACACTTCAAATATTCCTAACTTTAGCTCGTGAAGAAGAAAATAAAAGTTGAGTTTTTTTCGCCTGCTAATTCATCGGATGAAAAGATAAAAGAGGATATGGCAATGACTCCACAGCAACGCATGTCACTTGCATTTCGTTTGGCTGATTTTGCAATGGAATTCACGCCAGATAAGACACTGCCATCTAAAAAAGATAAAATTTCCTGGCGTGAATTAACTTGGACGAATGGAAGCTCACGCAAGCGTATTTAAAAAGATTGTTAAAGCGCTGAATAAGCACCGCGTAGATTGCGTTCTCATTGGTGGATATGCGGTAATTTTTCATGGATACGCAAGAACCACTTCCGATATTGATTTTTGGTATAGTCCTACATTAGAGAATTACTTCAAACTTCTAAAAGCCCTGAAAGAAGCCGGAGCTAATACTTCTGAATTAGAGGAAGAAGTTTTTAATCCCAAGAACACTTTCTTACGCCTCAAGATAGAGCAAGTTAAAATTGAATTTTTGTGTTCTATTCCCGGAAACTTCACCTATCGGGAAGTTTCAGCCGCTGCTCTAAAAACCAAAATCAAAGGCGTTTCAGTAAAAGTTATTCATCTTGATCATCTTATTGAGAATAAATCCAAGGTAAATCGCCCGATTGACAAATTAGATGTGATAGAATTGAAAACGAGAAAAAAAGAAAAAGGGGCATAAGCCCCTTTTCTATTGTGACATTCCAATGTGTTGCCGATTAAACTAACTCCCCATGAGCAATAAATAAGTGTGGAGAGTGCGAGGCTCGAACTCGCTTCTTCGGATTAAGGTAAATCACTTCTTATTCTTATCTACCTCTTCAAACTCCACATCCGTAACATCTTCACTGCCTGAAGCATTATTGCTGTTGCCTGCTTCTGTTCCTGCATCACCTGTAGGACCACCTGCGCCCGGCTCGCCACCCGGCTGACCTTGCGTTGCCTTGTATAAATCCTGCGAAGCAGCAGCCCATGCATCGCTCAGCTTTTTCGTAGCCGTGTCAATTGCATTCATGTCTTTGGCAGCGTGTGCAATCTTTAAATCTTTCAAGCCTTCTTCAATGGCAGTCTTGTGATGCGCGGGCACCTTGTCGCCATAATCCTTCAACTGTTTTTCCGTTTGGAAAGCCAACGAGTCCGCAGTGTTGAGCTTGTCAATCTTCTCACGCTCTTTCTTATCGGTATCTTCATTTGCCTTTGCTTCCTTCTTCATTTTTTCCACTTCATCTTTCGACAAGCCTGTGGATGCTTCAATGCGCACGGTCTGCTCTTTGCCCGTGCCCTTATCTTTTGCGTGCACTTGCAGGATACCGTTTGCATCCACATCAAAGGTTACTTCCACTTGCGGAATACCACGCGGTGCAGGAGGAATTCCATCAAGGTGGAACCTTCCTATCGTGCGGTTGTCTTTTGCCATCGGGCGTTCGCCTTGCAGCACATGGATTTCAACCGAAGGCTGACTGTCGGATGCTGTGGTGAACACCTGCGATTCTTTCTTCGGAATCGTGGAGTTTGACTCGATGATGCGTGTGAACACACCCCCCATCGTTTCGATGCCGAGCGACAACGGAGTAACATCCACCAGCACAATGTCGGCATTGATATCTCCCGTCATGATGCCGCCCTGGATGGCAGCGCCAATGGCAACTACTTCATCAGGGTTCACACCTTTTGAAGGTTTCTTGCCAAAGAATTTCTCAACGATTTCCTGAATCTTGGGCATTCTGGTAGAACCGCCCACGAGCACGATTTCATCAATGTCCGTTACTTTATAGCCTGAATCTCTCAATGCCGCCTTGCAGGGTTCGAGCGTGCGCTCAAACAACTTGTCGCAGAGCTGCTCGAACTTTGAGCGGGAGAGTTTTTTCACCATGTGCTTCGGCACGCCATCCACTGCCGTGATATAGGGCAGGTTGATTTCCGTTTCCGAAGAAGAGGACAATTCTACTTTTGCCTTTTCAGCGGCTTCCTTCAGGCGTTGCAGCGCCATTGCATCTTTGCGCAGGTCAATGTTTTCGTCTTTTTTGAATTCATCCGCAAGCCAGTCAATCAGCACCTGGTCGAAATCGTCACCGCCAAGATGGGTGTCGCCATTGGTTGATTTCACTTCAAACACGCCACCGCCCAAATCAAGAATGGAAATATCAAATGTGCCACCGCCCAAGTCAAACACTGCAATCTTCATATCGCGGTGATGCTTGTCAAGTCCATAGGCAAGCGCAGCGGCAGTCGGCTCATTCAAAATACGGCTCACCTTCAAGCCCGCGATTTCACCGGCTTCTTTCGTAGCCTGGCGTTGCGAGTCGTTGAAATAAGCGGGCACGGTAATCACGGCTTCTGTCACCGTTTGTCCGAGGTAGTCTTCAGCGGTCTTCTTCATTTTCTGAAGCACGATTGCCGAGATTTCCTGCGGGGTATAGAGGCGGTCGTTGATGTCAACGCGCAGGGTGTTGTTTTCGCCCTGCACCACTTTGTAGGTAACGCGCTTGGTTTCTTCTTTCACCTCATCAAAGCGGTGACCCATGAAACGCTTGATGGAATAAATCGTGTTCTTCGGGTTGGTGATAGCCTGGCGCTTTGCAGGGTCGCCAATCTTGCGCTCGCCATTTGCCAAAAAGCCGACCACCGAAGGCGTTGTTCTTCTGCCTTCATCATTCTGGATTACCACTGCTTCGTTTCCTTCCATCACTGAAACGCACGAGTTGGTGGTTCCGAGGTCAATTCCAATTATTTTAGCCATTGTTGGTGTTTTTTAAGTTGTTAATCGCTTTCACCTTAGTCAATCATTATGCCTTGCGAAAATCAGGGAAGTTTTGGCGCAAATAAGCCCTTCAGGATGTGGCGGACAGGTGAAGTGTGACATTAAGGCAGAATGAAGGAGTGGCAGGAGGCAGCGGCAGTTGGCAGTATAATCATAAGCGTCATTGCGGGCGAGGAACGAGCGAAGCAATCCCCTCATTTATTTAGGAAGTAAAAAGACTTCCTTCTATCAAAAATCACAAGTCTGCTTGCGCTTGAGCCAACGCAGAAGACTTGCGATAACAGAGATAATCATAAGCGTCATTGCGGGCGAGGATCAGCGAAGCAATCCCCTCATTTATTTAGGAAGTAAAAAGACTTCCTTCTATCAAAAATCACAAGTCTGCTTGCGCTTGAGCCAACGCAGAAGACTTGCGATAACAGAGCGATAACAGAGATAATCATAAGCGTCATTGCGGGCGAGGAACGAGCGAAGCAATCCCCTCATTTATTTAGGAAGTAAAAAGACTTCCTTCTATCAAAAATCACAAGTCTGCTTGCGCTTGAGCCAACGCAGAAGACTTGCGATAACAGAGGGGCCAATTGACGAACAATATATTCCATCTCTTGGAGAAATGGAATCTGTTTCTCCTCAAGCGGATGATAAAACTCTAATTTACGCTATTCAAGTCTTCCCTGCTACCTTGAGTAAACCTCTTCGGAAAATGTAATTCTCATTTAGAGAAAGCCTCTTTTGTTTATGATGGAGAGGGGGCGGGGTGAGGCGGTGCAAAAGCGCACGTTACCCTTTAGTAAAAGAGTATTTTCCGAAGAAGTCTTGTGTTAGCAAGATGTACCTCCAAATAAAAAAGGCAGCCCTTACGGACTGCCTTTTCGTTTTTTGTGTTCAGGAGATTATGCTGAAGCTTTTGCTTTTGCCCTGCCCTGCGCTTCTGCAATCACTGCTTCTGCAATGGCTGCGGGAGCTTGTGCGAAGTGCGAGAATTCCATGATGGAAGTAGCGCGACCGGAGGTGAGCGTGCGCAACTGCGTTACGTAGCCAAACATCTGCGCCAGCGGCACTTTACATTTTATCACCTGCGCGTTGCCGCGCATTTCCATTGATTCGAGTTGTCCGCGTCTGCGGTTCAAATCGCCTACCACATCGCCCGTATATTCTTCAGGAGTTACCACTTCTACTTTCATGATAGGTTCCATCAGCACCGCGCCTGCTTTTCTTGCCGCATCGCGGAAGCCAAGCTTGGCAGCGATTTCAAATGAAAGCGCATCAGAATCCACCGCGTGGAACGAGCCGTCAAACACGCGACACTTCGCACCAATCAGCGGATAGCCCGCTATCACTCCATTATTCACGGCTTCTTTGAATCCTTTTTCAATCGCGGGGATGAATTCGCGGGGGATTGAACCTCCGAAAATATCATTCACAAACTGCAAGCCTTCCACGCCCTGGTCAGGCGGGCTCATTTCAAATGAAATGTCGGCAAACTTACCACGACCACCCGTTTGCTTCTTATACAACTCGCGGTGTTCAATCGTTTTGGTGATTGCTTCTTTGTAAGAAACCTGGGGAGCGCCCTGGTTACATTCCACCTTAAACTCGCGCCTCATGCGGTCAACGATGATTTCAAGATGCAACTCACCCATGCCGCTGATAATCGTCTGCCCTGTTTCTTCATCAAACTTCACGCGAAACGTAGGATCTTCTTCAGCCAGCTTCGCCAGCGCCATGCCCATCTTGTCCACGTCAGCCTGCGTCTTCGCTTCCACCGCCAAGCCGATTACAGGCTCAGGGAAACTCATGCTCTCAAGCACGATAGGATGCTTTTCATCGCTCAGCGTATCGCCCGTCCTGATTTCTTTGAAACCTACTGCCGCGCCAATGTCGCCCGCTTCGATAAAATCAATCGGGTTTTGCTTGTTGGCGTGCATCTGGAGGATACGTGAAATACGTTCCTTCTTCTCTGTTCTGTTATTCAACACGTATGAGCCGGCTTCCAATCTTCCTGAATACACGCGGAAGAACGCCAGGCGACCCACGTATGGGTCAGTCATAATCTTGAATGCCAATGCCGTGAAGGGCTCCTTCACATCAGGCTTGCGCACGATATCCGCATCCGTTCTCGGGTGCTTGCCTATCACTGCTTCAATATCCATTGGTGAAGGCAGATACATCGCCACTGCATCCAGCATCGCCTGCACACCTTTATTCTTAAATGCAGAGCCGCACAACATCGGGATGATAGACATGCCGATAGTTGCTTTGCGGATGCCCGCCCTCAATTCTTCAGCGCTGATGGAATCAGGATTGTCGAAAAACTTCTGCATGAGTGCATCATCATATTCAGCAATCGCTTCCACCATCTTCTCGCGATATTCCTTCACCGCATCAACCATGTCAGCCGGAATAGGCACTTCCTTAAAAGTCATCCCCATTGATTCCTCATCCCAAACAATTCCCTTGTTTGTAATCAAGTCAACAACGCCCACAAATTTCTCTTCTTCACCAATCGGCAACTGAAGCGGAACAGGGTTCGCGCCCAGCTTGGTTCTCACCTGCTTCACCACTTCCAAAAAGTTAGCGCCCGACCTGTCCATCTTGTTCACGAAACCGATACGGGGCACTTTGTAACGGTTCGCCTGGCGCCATACCGTTTCTGACTGTGGCTCCACACCACCCACTGCGCAAAACAAACCCACCATGCCGTCAAGCACGCGCAACGAGCGCTCCACTTCCACCGTAAAATCCACGTGACCGGGAGTGTCAATAAGGTTAATCTTATATTCCTGAGTTTCCGGAGTGTCCTGTCCGTTTATCACCGGATACTTCCAAAAAGTAGTAGTAGCCGCTGATGTAATCGTGATCCCGCGTTCTTTTTCCTGCTCCATCCAGTCCATGGTGGCAGCGCCTTCATGCACTTCGCCAATCTTGTGCGAAATGCCTGTGTAATAGAGGATACGCTCTGACGTAGTTGTTTTACCCGCGTCAATATGCGCGGCAATTCCAATATTTCGTGTGTAAAGTAAATTGAGTGACATTCCGTATTCTCCTGTAATTAATGATTATGATACTCTAAAATGTGAAAACGCTTTGTTGGCTTCAGCCATCTTATGCACGTCTTCCTTCTTCTTCACGGCACCGCCTTCGTTCTTTGAAGCAGCGATGATTTCAGCAGCCAGTTTCTCCGCCATTGACCTGCCTTTTCTTTCCTGCGCATATTTTTTCATCCACTTCATGCCGAGGGCAATCTTGCGGTCGGCACGCACTTCCATTGGAATCTGAAAGTTTGCACCCCCGATTCTCCTTGTCTTCACTTCCACGCTGGGCATAATGTTTTGAAGCGCCTTCTTCCAAAGCTCATAGCCGTTTTCTTTGGCGTTCTTCTCTACAAGATCCAATGCCTCATAGCAGGCTTTGTAAGCCACGCTCTTCTTGCCGCTATCCATCAGGTTGTTTACAAACCTTTCCACCATCGGGTCTTTATATTTCGGATCCGGCTGCTGTGCAATTTTTTTGGCTGAACTTTTTCTCATGCTGCTTTAAATTATTTTTTGTTCTTTTTAGTTCCATATTTCGATCTGCCCTGCTTCCTGTCCTTCACGCCTGCCGTATCCAATGCACCGCGCACAATGTGATAGCGCACACCCGGCAAATCCTTCACACGACCACCGCGAATCAACACGATGCTATGCTCCTGCAGGTTGTGACCTTCACCCGGAATGTAGGCAATCACTTCCATGCGGTTCGTGAGCCGCACCTTGGCCACCTTGCGGAGCGCGGAGTTGGGCTTCTTCGGAGTAGTAGTGTAAACCCTTGTGCAAACACCGCGCTTCTGCGGGCAAGACTCTAATGCTCTTGATTTGCTTGCTGCTTTGATGATGCGCCTGCCTTTTTTTACAAGCTGCTGAATAGTAGGCATAGTAGTATTATCCTCAATTTTTTTGGAAGGGCAAAATTATGGAATCGCTTACAGATAAACAAACCCGCGTGTGGATAAATAGCGGTCTTTTGCATTTTTATCAGGAGAAGGGCTGCGCAACACGCGCTTAAATTTACAGGGCACAGGGCAACACGCATTAAAAATTGTAAGCTGTTTTTTGCATTGCCGTTGGCTTCAGCGCTTGTTGCACAACTGATAATTGAACATACAAGTGCCGCAGGCACGCTATTTTGGTAGCATGGCGTGATCCGGTTATTCAAAGTGCCGCAGGCACGACCTTACTGGATAAGGGCGCGCCTACGGCACTTCATTCATTTATCTTTTCATTTTTTCTACCAAAATGTCGTCCCTGCGGAACTCTTATCAGCCTCGTAGAGGCGTTCTTTTGGTAGTAGGAATAATGTTAAACTAAGATTACCGGAGCACCGCAGATGCGACAATTTTAAATGCACCCAATCTTCTTCGGGATAAAAAACAAAACCCGCCTTTGCGGAGGCGGGTTTTAGTTGAAATTCTAAAGAAGATATTATAAAATCATCGCGGAAACGGGCTCCGATTTACCACCGGGACCCATCGGACCAATTCCGTAAACGCGCCACCATACTGTAGTGCCTCTCTCTAAATCTTCGAGTAAGCACACACATTTTGTGGGGGTAGCTACCACGCTCCAAACTGTTTGCGGATTATTCGGGTCGCCCAAACCCTGTTCCACCACGAAGGATGACGCTTCGCGCACAGAAGCGCGGCTCCAGCGTAGTTTAATAGTACCGCTCATACCGCGGATGTAAGAATATTTTAACCCTTCGGGCATTCCTACGGGCGTTACCGGACCTCTGCTGTTCGTAACCTCAAAACCTGAAGAGAGCAAAATGTCGCGGTCGCTTGAAATGCCCATGACAATGCCCGCAAGCATCTTCATGTAATTTTCGAGGTCTTCCCGCTTTCCGTTTCTTTCAGCAATTTTCACTTTGTCCCGATTGAGCGCGGTATCTATGGAGGCGGCATAGATGTCAATTAATTGCTCTAAGTTGGGCAGCAATGTGGAAACAGTCATGAAAAACGGATTGCCCGTTAAACTGGTGAACACGTTACGTGCAAACACTAAAAAAATCGCCACTGAAAAGTGGCTGAAGCCAAATTTTGGCCTCGCACTAAGACTACTCATAGTTTTTTAAAATTTCTCCCAGGCAGCATTTTATATTTTAGCTGCTTTCGGCATTAAAAAAAAAAAAGAACGTCACGCAATTTCGGCATTCACCGCAAACAGGTGATGGAGTTAATACGGGAGCGCTATCTTGCATGTTTCGTTTTTTAGTTTGTAATATCATATTAATCAGCTAATAATAAGTATTATTTACTCATAAATTATTGATTAATAAGTACTTATACGTTAATAGCGAAGTCATAATTCTTTGAAAATTTTTTGCAACGTGGTAGCTCTTCCTGATAAACGGGGCGGCAAACAGATCCCTGCGGGTGGAAAAATCAGGAGCGATAAATCTTCGTTCCGTAACTCTGTTTTGATAAATCGTAGTTACGAATCTTTGTTCCGTAACTCCGTTTTGATAAATCGTAGTTACGAATCTTCGTTCCGTAACTCTGTTTTGATAAATCGTAGGTACGAATCTTCGTTCCGTAACTCTGTTTTGATAAATCGTAGTTACGAATCTTCGTTCCGTAACTCCGTTTTGATAAATCGTAGTTACGAATCTTCGTTCCGTAACTCCGTTTTGATAAATCGTAGTTACGAATCTTCGTTCCGTAACTCTGTTTTGATAAATCGTAGTTACGAATCTTCGTTCCGTAACTCCGTTTTGATAAATCGTAGTTACGAATCTTCGTTCCGTAACAATAAAACTTTACTCCAGAACAAAGGAAGAGAGTCGCAGGGTTACGGAAAAATGTTTGGGAACAATGAAAATGTGTTTAGTTGGCTATCGGGAGCGCAGCATGTCTTAGAGCGAAAAAACCCTGAAAATAAAAAAAAACCCGAGTTGCCCCGGGGTGAATGTTTATCAGAAAGTAGGAATTGCTATGTATTTTAAATTAAAGTACATACATTAGTAAAAAAATAGCCCCTGTTAAGTACAAGGGCAAAAACTTATTGAGGCAAGCCTCACTACGGAATAAATCCTTATTGTGATTTGCTTCAGCACAAATGTAAACAAAAGATAGAACTATGAAAAAAGTTTTAGGATTGGACATCGGCACAAACTCAATTGGTGCAGCGTTGATTAACCTACCCGATAAGTTTGAAGATTATGGGAATGATGGAAAAGTTGAATGGCTGGGAAGCCGCATTATTCCATTGGATGGAGATTATCTCCAAAAATTTGAAAGCGGGGCGCAAGCTGATACTAAAGCTGCATTTCGCAGAGGGAAACGCGGGGCAAGAAGGCTAAAACATAGATACAAGCTGCGCAGAACAAGAATGATTAAAGTGTGCAAGGTATTAGGATGGCTTGATGAGAATTTTCCGCTTGACGAATCACGTAAGTTCAAAAAGGATGTTAATGAAAATGGCTATTCTTTTAAAATAAGTGATTATCTGCCCTTCTCTGAAAAGACCATTGCTGAGTTTGAAAAAGAACTTGGGATTGAGGGGCAAAAGAGCAAGAAGAAAGGAAGCAGAAAAGGTGGAAAAAGCATAGTTCCCGAAGATTGGATTATTTACTACTTGCGTAAAAAAGCGCTTACACAAATAATTACAATTCAAGAATTAGTTCGCATTATTTATATGCTCAACCAGCGCAGGGGATTTAAGAGCAGCAGAAAGGATTTGAAAACAAATGTGTTACCCTACAATGAATTTATTGAAAGAAAAAACAAAAATGAATTTGGTGAAGAAGGGATAGAAACTCAGTTTGTTTCTATTACTAAGATAAAAACGGTGACATTTAAGGAAGAAAAAAAAGACAGAAAGGGAAACACAACTAATCTCTATACAATAGCAGCGGAAGACCCGCGATTACAAACATGGGAAGAAACTCGTAAGAAACAGCCTGAGTGGGCTGGTAAAGAATTCACCTTTTTAGTTACTCAAAAAATAGATAAGAACGGGAAACTCACGCAAAACAAACCTCAGATGCCTAAAGAAGATGATTGGGCATTATGTACTACAGCATTAAGCGAAAAAATCGAAGAAAAACATCAACATCCTGGCGAATACTTTTACGAACAAATAAAGGAAGCATACAAAGCCAAGAGAAATTTTAAAGCCCGCCAGTATCCCGTTTACAGGTGGCGTTATGAAAAAGAGCTGAAAGCAATTTGGGACAAGCAATGCGAACTGAATCCTGAACTTCAAAAAATAAATGCTGACCAAAGCATTCTAATCACACTTGCCGAACTACTGTATCCTACACAGGCTAAAAACAATATGCCCAAGTTGGCGGAATTTAAGAGTCACGACTTACTCCATATCATAAGCAATGACATTATTTACTACCAACGCGAACTGAAATCACAAAAAAATTCTATCAGCGAGTGTCGCTATGAAAAGCGCATTGGAAAAGAGAAAAATGAACAAGGAGAATATATCGAAACAGGAAAATATGGCTTGAAATGTATTCCGCGTTCATCGCCTTTGTTTCAGGAATTCAGAATTTGGCAGGACATTCATAACATCCGTGTGTTGGAAAGGGAAGTAAAAGAACTTGGTAAAACCAAATTAGATGTTGATGTAACTGACCATTTTATAGATGAAAAAATAAAAGAGAAACTGTTTGAATTGTTCAATTCCAAAGCATCCATCAACGAAAAAGACATCCTGAGCCTCTTAAAAGAAAACCGCCCCGATTCAAACATAAAACTTGATATTGACAAAAAAGAGAAAATACATTCTCACAGAATTAGCCTCTATGCAAGGCGTGATGAGTTGAAAGGGAATGAAAACTTAGCACGTTATCGTTCGCTTTTCAAGAAAGCAGAATTTAACGGGGAGGCAATCCTATCTGACAAAGAACAACTGACAAAACTATGGCATATTGATTATTCCATTACCTCATCAGACGAAGCAAAATCCAAAAAAGGAATAACAACTGCATTAATCAAACTTTTACCCAACAGCCCTAATAAAGAAAAGGTTATTGAGTTGTTTACAAAGTTGTCAGAGCTAAAAAAAGAATATGGCTCCTATTCTGCTTGTGCTATTAAAAAACTGTTGTCTGTAATGCGTTGCGGCAAATATTGGAACGAGCATGAAATTCCAGATTCAGCAAAGCAAAGAGCCGCTCAAATTAAAGAACGATTGGACGACATTAACCACAATATTAGGCGGTTGAATGAAATAGCCGATGATGACGTGCAAATACAGGTTTTAAAAAGTTTTATCGGGAAAGAGGATTTAACAAAAGGACTAAATACTTATCAGGCAGGGTATTTAATCTATGACAAACATTCCGAAAAAGATAAAACTCCTATTCATTCAGTTGAAGAATTCGGAAAGTACATTCAGAAAGAAATACCAAATAACAGTTTGCGAAATCCTGTTGTAGAACAGGTAGTGAGAGAGACGATGTTTTTAGTAAGAGATATTTTGCGCAAGTATGGTGAAATAGATGAGATACACATTGAACTTGGAAGAAGTTTGAAGAATAACGCGGCAGAAAGGGAAAAGATTTCCAAAACACAGAGCGACCATTTTGATGAAAAGCAGCGAATTAAGAAACTCCTCTATGAATTGATGAATGACGGCTTTAGCCAATACACAGAGGAGAATGAGATTGAAGATGTGACTTTTGAAGTAAGACCAAATCCTGAAAGTCCTGTTGATATTGATAAGTTCAGAATCTGGCGGAGTTTGTCAAAGCAAAGCGAATTTGATTGGGCGAAGAAAGTAAAAGATGAAAAAATTCCAACTGAGCAGGAAATTAAAAAATATGCGCTTTGGTTGAGTCAAAATTGTCGTTCGCCATACACAGGGAGAATTATTCCATTAAGCAAACTTTTTGACACAACGCAGTATGAAATAGAGCACATCATTCCCCGCTCCAAAATGAAGAATGACAGCTTCAATAATTTGGTAATTGCAGAATGGGGAGTAAATAAAGCGAAAGACAAGCAACTCGCAGGAAATTTTATAGCTGACAGCAAAGGCAAATGCAAGCATGGAAACACAGAATACAAGCTATTCACCTATGAGAAATATGATAACTATTGTAATGACACCTTCAAGTTTCAAAAATCAAAACGAAAAAACCTGTTAGCTACTGAAGTTCCCGAAGATTTTGTTGAAAGACAGTTAAACGACACCCGCTACATCGGCAGAAAACTATCTGAATTACTCGCACCTGTCACAAAGAATGAAAACGGAATTGTTTTCACAGGCGGCAGTATTACTTCTGAACTAAAGAAAAATTGGGGATTAAATAAAGTTTGGAAAGAACTTATGAAGCCGCGTTTTGAGCGGCTTGAAAAAATTACAGGCAATCAATACATCGTTCACGACAAAGATGAACACGGCAATCCTGTTATTCACTTCAATGTAAAAGAGAACGAAGAATTAGATTTAAAACGGATTGACCATCGGCATCACGCATTAGATGCCCTGATTATAGCAGCTACCACGCGCGAGCATATTCGCTATTTGAACACCCTGAGTGCTGCCGATACCGATGAGGAAATTAAAAATTTCAAACGCACTTTGGTAAAAGGGAAAATCCGCGATTTTAAAGAGCCTTGGAAAAATTTCACCAAAGATGCCAAGGATAAATTAGACGAAACAATCGTGACGTTTAAAACCAATAACAAAATAATTTCCAGTCCTAAAAACCGAACCGCTTACCTGAACATGGAAGATGGTAAGGTGAAGAAAGAATTTAAAGAACAGAAGCCAAACAAAAGGTGGATGGCTGTACGCAAATCAATGTTTAAGGAACCGCAGGGAATAGTGTATCTGAAAGAAGTGTATGAAGAAAAAAGCATCATCAAAGCTATTGAAATACAAATAGACAGGATGTTGGTTCAGGACACACCCGCGATGAAAACGCAAGGCTATGTCTATGACAAAGAAGCACGGAAAATAATTAAAGATTTGATTGAACGCACAGGCATTTCCATCCAGGATAAAAAAGCCATATTAGACGAACTTAAAAAACATCTAAAGAAAAACCCTCTAAAAAATTACTCAGGGAACGAATACAAGCTTATTAAAGTAGCAACCTTTGAAGAATACGCTGCCAAACGGGTATCGCTCGATAAAACTTTTGACCATAAGAAAATTGATAAGATTCCATATGGCGACAGAGCGCCATCAATCGGAGATAAAAAATTTTCTATTCCTCAGCTTTTGCATCAGCATTTAACTGAGAATGAAGACAAGCCGGATTTAGCATTTTCAGCCGAAGGGTTAGAACAACTTGCTAAGAAAGCAGGACGACCCATTACCAAAGTTACAAGAGCCGAAAAGAAAGATGAAAGCAGCAAGTTCGGTAAGCGGTATGTGGAAGTAGATGCGGGCAGCAATGTTTACTTTGTAATGTATGAAGACCAAAAAACTAAAGAGCGCGTAGGCTTTGAATCTATTGCTACGCATAAAGCCATAGAAAAAATTGTAAATGGGAATCCTATTGCGGAGAACAAAGAAGGATTTGAAACGATTATTCTTTCGCCAAAAGATTTAGTTTACGTCCCTACCAAAGATGAAAGGAAAAATATTGATGAAATTGATTTTGAAAATTTAAGTAAAGAACAAATCAAACGCCTTTTTGTGGTCAATGATTTTTCAAACACTTGTTATTTTACGCCAATCCATTTAGCCAAGAATATTACTCCAAAAGAAGTGGATTTAAGTTTTGATTCAAAAAAAAATAAACTATCCGGTTCTTTCGATACCAAAACCGCAAGTTTTGAAGGGGAACAGATAAAAGACATTTGCATCAAACTCAAAGTGGACAGATTAGGTAACATCATTCATAAAAAAAAACTAACAATCCACTTTCAGGAGAAGAAAATAAAAATGTAACAGCCATGAAGAAGCATTCAACAAAAACCGGTAAAGAAACAAACACCGTGAGCGAACCGGCAGCCGTTTATGCAAACAAAAAGATAACCTTCTTCAAATCAATAGAAGAAGAAAACGAACACACATGGCGGCAATATGCCGCCTTGTCGCCTGAGGAACGCCTTGCCGCAGTAACTAAAATGCGGCTTGCAGCATATCCCCGGCTCAACACCAACCTGAATCCCTGGGGCAACAGGCTTTATTTTGATAAATGACCAGAACCTTTCCAAAAGTTTGGAACTTTTGGAAAGGTTAAACAAAATAAACTAACGTGGAATCCGGCATCTTTTATCACATTTATACCCACGCTAACGGCAGCGAAAATCTGTTTAGAAGTGAAGAAAATTATCGCTTCTTTCTGGAGCGATATGCAAAATACATCTCGCCTGTTGCAGACACCTATAGCTACTGCCTGATGCCAAATCACCTGCATCTGTTAGTCAGGATAAAACAGGGAGAAACTGAAACTTTCCAAAAGTTTGGATCTTTCGGAAAGTTTGAGAAATACATCAGCAAGCAATTTGCCAACCTGTTCAGCAGCTACACGCAAGCATACAACAAAGTTTACAATCGCAGGGGCAGCCTTTTCATCCCGAATTTCAAGCGAAAAGAGATAAAAGATGAAGAAGGTTTTACAAAAATCATTCACTACGTTCACGCAAATCCCGTGCATCACGGGTTTGTCGGAAGCATAGAAGAATGGCGCTGGTCATCTTACCATTCCCTGATTTCTGATAAGCCCACCTTATTGCAAAGAAATGATGTGCTGGAATGGTTTTATGGAAAAGACGAATTCATCAGATTTCATAAGCAGCCAATTGACCGGAAACTATCCAAAAGTTTGGAACTTTAGCTTTCCAAAAGTTTGAAATTTTTGGAAAGCTTACAAATACTTAAATGATAAAACGCACCCTCTACTTCGGCAACCCCGCCTACCTGCATCTGCAACAGTTGCAACTCGTGGTTGAATATCCCGAAGAAAACCTTTCCAAAAGTTCCAAACTTTTGGAAAGGTCGCGCACCGTGGTTGAATATCCCGAAGAAAACCTTTCCAAAAGTTCCAAACTTTTGGAAAGGTCGCGCACCGTCCCCATCGAAGACATCGGCATCGTGGTGATTGACCATCCGCAGGTGAGCCTCTCGCATGGCGTTGCCAACGCGCTGATTAAAAACAATGCCGCCATCCTGTGGTGCGATGAAAAACATTTGCCAAATGGACTCGTGCTGCCTATGAGCGCAAACCACACCTACACCGAAAAGCTGCGCCATCAACTGAATGCATCAGAGCCGCTCAAAAAGCAACTGTGGAAACAAACCATCGAAGCGAAAATCAGCAATCAGGCGGCAGTGCTGAAAGCCTGCGGCATGAATCACGCTCCCCTTGAACGCTGGGCGGGCGAGGTAACAAGCGGTGACGCAAAAAACACGGAGGCGCAGGCGAGCGTGCATTATTGGAAAGAATATTTCGGAGGCATGGATAAATACATCACGCGCGGGCGCTATGGTGCGCCACCCAACAATGCGCTGAACTATGGCTACGCCATTCTTCGCGCGGTGATTGCCCGCAGCCTTGTCGCCAGCGGGTGCCTCCCCGCAGTGGGCATCTTTCACCGCAACAAATACAACGCCTTTTGCCTTGCCGATGATGTGATGGAGCCTTACCGCCCTATCGTAGATTTTTATCTTTTGCAACTCATTAAAGAAGCCATGAGCGATGGGTTCTCCCCTCATAGGGGAGACACAGAGGAGTATCCCGTTCCTGATGAACTGACAACGGAATGGAAACAAAAGCTGCTGAAAATTCCCGCGCTTGATGTAACAATTGACGGGATGCAAAGCCCCCTGCTCGTGGCAGCGCAACGCACCACCGCTTCCCTGATGGATTGCTATGAAGGCGTTTCCAGAAAAATGAATTACCCCGAAATGTAAATACAGAAACCGCAGCGGAACGCTGAGGTTTGCGCAGAGGATAAAGAGAAAAATTCTCCTTTGCTCTGCGTGTATTTCCTCCGCGTTCCGCTGCGGTTTTTATATTTTATCCTCTTCATGCTATTCTCTTGAATTAACAACTACATTTTAATATCTTGTAATACCGCCCGGACTCCCCTCTCCAAATGGAGAGGGGGCGGGGGTGAGGCTATGTCCGGCAACGACCATTTTTCACGCTTAAACCAATACCGCATCTTGTGGATCTTCGTTTATTTTGACCTTCCCACCCAAACCGCTGCCGACCGCAAGGCTTACAGCACGTTTCGCAAAAGCATCATTCAAGACGGCTTTGGCATGATTCAATATTCCATCTATGCCCGCCATTGCGCCAGCCGCGAAAATGCCGATGTGCATAAGAGGCGCGTGAAAAGCGCACTGCCCGAAAAAGGAGAAGTAATCGTGTTTGATATCACCGACCGCCAGTTCGGCATGATGGAATTCTTTGGCGCAGGCAAGCTGCGCGAAAAGCCCGACACCCCGCAGCAATTGGAATTGTTTTAAACGGGGCGATAATCTATCAACGTATTTTAATCTCAATTCCTAAGCGCTTGACTTCTTCAATAAAGGGGTCGCCTTTTTTGAATTTTGCGGGAGGATAAGGATGAGGCTCCACGTCATATAAGCGCGCAGTGATCGGAGCTATCAATTTCCAGTTTTCAAGCGTGTTGTTTTTAAACTGATCGCTAACCAGCAAAAGATCAATGTCTGAGTGTTCTTTTGCCGCGCCTGCCCCCTGCGAGCCGAATAAAATAGCCCTGGAGATGGCGATGCCTGAGCCTGCGCACAGGGCGATATAACGCTTTGCCAGCTTTAAGGCAGCAGCGCGAGCAATTTTTTTCTGAGTTTTCCGCATTGTTTCAGGTATTCGTTGGAGTAATTCTTTTTCGCAATTTTATAAATGTCGCTGACGCTAATCGGGATAGCGTCCGGCAATTTGAAATTTGTTCATATCAGCGCAAAAATTCAATTCTTCTTCGTCCAACTTCAAGCTGCTTTGCGCAATCAGTTTATTCAGGGTATGAATTTTCGGTGGATAATTTGCCTGTGTTGTCTTTTATCCAGTGCGCTTTGCAAAGTTTCTCCAACACCAAATGAGCGCAATGCAGGGCAAACACATAATCGCGATGCCTGAAAAGCAAATTCACTCTTTTCCAGTCTTTTGCGGCTGAAGTTTTCCAATATGCGCTATAATCCTGCTTAGTCATTGTATTGGCTCGTTCAAAAATAGCCAAACTTCATTGTTTGCTTTTTCGTCTATAAAAACAAAAAAGCCCGGTGCAGATACAGGGTTTGAAAAATGTAGAAACCACAAAGCGCATAAAGATTTACAGAAAGAAGACAAAGGTGGCGAATCCCCTTCTTTGCGCCCTTTGAGTTCAGTTTGCTTTGTGTTCTCTGTGATTTACGTATCAATCATAAAACAAAAAAGCCCGGTGCAAATGCCGGGCTTTCGTGTTTCACAACAGTTTTTCAATCGTAAAACCGCAAACAACGCACTGTGAATCAAATATTTACGACAAGATATACTGTTGTAAATATCGTTCTGTCAAAGAATGAAAGCAAATCACAACACAACAGTTAGAATACTCTGTAAAAACATTACTGTTGTAAATATCGTTCTGTCAAAGAATGAAAGCAAATCACAACTCCGTATTAAGTCTATTTAATGAATCGTAACTGTTGTAAATATCGTTCTGTCAAAGAATGAAAGCAAATCACAACAAGGTTTCGTGAAGGTTTTGGGTAAGGTTAACTGTTGTAAATATCGTTCTGTCAAAGAATGAAAGCAAATCACAACAACAAACCATTATCGGTTCTGTTGCTCTTAACTGTTGTAAATATCGTTCTGTCAAAGAATGAAAGCAAATCACAACTGCGTACAGGAATCGCGCCTATGACTTTAGACTGTTGTAAATATCGTTCTGTCAAAGAATGAAAGCAAATCACAACTGCGGAAAACCAAAGCCCGGTAAGAATGGGACTGTTGTAAATATCGTTCTGTCAAAGAATGAAAGCAAATCACAACAAGTCAAAGAAGATTTGCAGAACTTCAAAACTGTTGTAAATATCGTTCTGTCAAAGAATGAAAGCAAATCACAACTAAAACATTCAAAGTATAACGGTGGTAGAGACTGTTGTAAATATCGTTCTGTCAAAGAATGAAAGCAAATCACAACTATTTTCGAACCTGACACGAAGAAGACACGACTGTTGTAAATATCGTTCTGTCAAAGAATGAAAGCAAATCACAACGCTCTCGCAGGAGGCTTCCATCAACCTTTGACTGTTGTAAATATCGTTCTGTCAAAGAATGAAAGCAAATCACAACTATAAGATAGCAGACCATCGCAATCCTGAAACTGTTGTAAATATCGTTCTGTCAAAGAATGAAAGCAAATCACAACCCTGCTTTGCAAAAGTATTTGGAGCAACGCACTGTTGTAAATATCGTTCTGTCAAAGAATGAAAGCAAATCACAACGGCGAAACGACTCCGGCAATATCCAGCTTAACTGTTGTAAATATCGTTCTGTCAAAGAATGAAAGCAAATCACAACTGCTTCCCGCTAAGCGAGTAAAGCATCGAGACTGTTGTAAATATCGTTCTGTCAAAGAATGAAAGCAAATCACAACCGCAGACCGAGAGCGCGGACGAATGTAGAGACTGTTGTAAATATCGTTCTGTCAAAGAATGAAAGCAAATCACAACAACCGACCGAACGGAATGAGTGCAACTGAAACTGTTGTAAATATCGTTCTGTCAAAGAATGAAAGCAAATCACAACTAATTCTACGCTGTACTGGTTCACATTTATACTGTTGTAAATATCGTTCTGTCAAAGAATGAAAGCAAATCACAACAAAATGAGCATTATTCAATTTTAAATCATGACTGTTGTAAATATCGTTCTGTCAAAGAATGAAAGCAAATCACAACCAAGTAATTCAAAGGCAATGGAATTAAATGACTGTTGTAAATATCGTTCTGTCAAAGAATGAAAGCAAATCACAACCTTTAGAGGTGGGAAGCATTTTTAACTTACTGTTGTAAATATCGTTCTGTCAAAGAATGAAAGCAAATCACAACACCTGCAGTTATAGCTCGATTAATCACAAAACTGTTGTAAATATCGTTCTGTCAAAGAATGAAAGCAAATCACAACAATCGGACTGAAAGCACTTACTGCCTCGCAACTGTTGTAAATATCGTTCTGTCAAAGAATGAAAGCAAATCACAACTATCAGTATGTCAGTATCTTTGTCAGAATGACTGTTGTAAATATCGTTCTGTCAAAGAATGAAAGCAAATCACAACGACAAAGATACTGATACTGACATACTGACAACTGTTGTAAATATCGTTCTGTCAAAGAATGAAAGCAAATCACAACGATTCTTAAAAAGCAATCTCACTTTGTAAAACTGTTGTAAATATCGTTCTGTCAAAGAATGAAAGCAAATCACAACCTTCCAGGCGGTCATTGAATTACCCGTTTGACTGTTGTAAATATCGTTCTGTCAAAGAATGAAAGCAAATCACAACTATGGAAACATTTGCCATTTCTGACCCGTTACTGTTGTAAATATCGTTCTGTCAAAGAATGAAAGCAAATCACAACAACCTATATCCCGTTGGATGGTTTGACAAGACTGTTGTAAATATCGTTCTGTCAAAGAATGAAAGCAAATCACAACTGGAGTTGATATAAAAATCCCATCGGACACACTGTTGTAAATATCGTTCTGTCAAAGAATGAAAGCAAATCACAACAAGCTCCAAACAGTCGCCAGTCGCGGTAGCACTGTTGTAAATATCGTTCTGTCAAAGAATGAAAGCAAATCACAACACCAAGCCATCAGCCGCAGTTCTGAACCAGACTGTTGTAAATATCGTTCTGTCAAAGAATGAAAGCAAATCACAACTACTTAAAGCGTATCTTCGGGAACTAAACCACTGTTGTAAATATCGTTCTGTCAAAGAATGAAAGCAAATCACAACAGTAATATCAACTATACTCATATTCTATTAACTGTTGTAAATATCGTTCTGTCAAAGAATGAAAGCAAATCACAACTAAAACAATTCAGCAGAAAAAAACTTACTCACTGTTGTAAATATCGTTCTGTCAAAGAATGAAAGCAAATCACAACAAACGAATAATAACCGCAATCACCCACTAAACTGTTGTAAATATCGTTCTGTCAAAGAATGAAAGCAAATCACAACGTGGGGGGGTTATTCTCAACAAACTATGTGACTGTTGTAAATATCGTTCTGTCAAAGAATGAAAGCAAATCACAACCAGTTTCACCATGTAGGTTTATATTTGCAAACTGTTGTAAATATCGTTCTGTCAAAGAATGAAAGCAAATCACAACTACTCATCATATACTTTAACATAGGGCTTGACTGTTGTAAATATCGTTCTGTCAAAGAATGAAAGCAAATCACAACTCCGGCAATTCTGCTTGCCGTTGTGGTAATACTGTTGTAAATATCGTTCTGTCAAAGAATGAAAGCAAATCACAACTTGCGCTACACCATACTTTAATTTTTCCAAACTGTTGTAAATATCGTTCTGTCAAAGAATGAAAGCAAATCACAACTTAAGCAAGGCTTCTATAAAACAGAAAACGACTGTTGTAAATATCGTTCTGTCAAAGAATGAAAGCAAATCACAACTCAGACACCGTTACCCGCTCAAACATTTGAACTGTTGTAAATATCGTTCTGTCAAAGAATGAAAGCAAATCACAACCGTTCATCCAGCACTATCATTAGAACATTTACTGTTGTAAATATCGTTCTGTCAAAGAATGAAAGCAAATCACAACGCAAACGATTGTCTTGCGCAACTTGCCAGGACTGTTGTAAATATCGTTCTGTCAAAGAATGAAAGCAAATCACAACACAAGAAGTTGCTCAAAGGATGGCGCAAAACTGTTGTAAATATCGTTCTGTCAAAGAATGAAAGCAAATCACAACGTAATACATAGCCTCAAGATCGCCTGGGGTACTGTTGTAAATATCGTTCTGTCAAAGAATGAAAGCAAATCACAACCACAGAACAGTTCCGAAGCGAATTTGCGCGACTGTTGTAAATATCGTTCTGTCAAAGAATGAAAGCAAATCACAACTCTGTTTCTGTTGTACTTTCCTTTTATAGACTGTTGTAAATATCGTTCTGTCAAAGAATGAAAGCAAATCACAACAAATTCTACCATCCCCCTCTTTTTGAGTTCACTGTTGTAAATATCGTTCTGTCAAAGAATGAAAGCAAATCACAACAATATCGAAGGTGTATAAACTTTACGGGTTACTGTTGTAAATATCGTTCTGTCAAAGAATGAAAGCAAATCACAACTGCCTATCTTCTTTAATAGAGCAGGGGCAAACTGTTGTAAATATCGTTCTGTCAAAGAATGAAAGCAAATCACAACGATGGAAGATGGGGAAGCGGAAATTGCATGACTGTTGTAAATATCGTTCTGTCAAAGAATGAAAGCAAATCACAACGAATTGGAAGTTCTGACCAATGAAAGCATTACTGTTGTAAATATCGTTCTGTCAAAGAATGAAAGCAAATCACAACTTAGTTGAGATGCCGCCCCAGATTTCACCAACTGTTGTAAATATCGTTCTGTCAAAGAATGAAAGCAAATCACAACAACGCAAATGATATTATTCCCCCCCCCCGGACTGTTGTAAATATCGTTCTGTCAAAGAATGAAAGCAAATCACAACTGTCTGAAGCGAATACAGAAACTTTAACTGACTGTTGTAAATATCGTTCTGTCAAAGAATGAAAGCAAATCACAACACCCGCTGTTGACAGGTCAGATGGAACGGTACTGTTGTAAATATCGTTCTGTCAAAGAATGAAAGCAAATCACAACACGACCAAGGCCGTGGAGTGAAACCGTTTTACTGTTGTAAATATCGTTCTGTCAAAGAATGAAAGCAAATCACAACAATGAATGAACATCCGTTGAATTAGGGTCAACTGTTGTAAATATCGTTCTGTCAAAGAATGAAAGCAAATCACAACCATCTCAAATAATTTCAAATCTTTGTACTAACTGTTGTAAATATCGTTCTGTCAAAGAATGAAAGCAAATCACAACACGGATGTCTGCTCCTTGAGCTTTATCGTACTGTTGTAAATATCGTTCTGTCAAAGAATGAAAGCAAATCACAACAGTACATCCCATCATATCCTATACAATCTCACTGTTGTAAATATCGTTCTGTCAAAGAATGAAAGCAAATCACAACACCAGCAGGCTACGCTTTACACGGTGTAGCAATTATTTTTTAAAGAGAGATGATAAATAGTTGCTCCGCAAAAATAAAAGACGACATCTATGCAATCCGCTGTGTAACAGTCGCTGCATAATGGCAAGATTATTTCAAAAAGAATTGAAATAAACACAATGCCCAAAAGTGTATGCATCAAGGGAATACTACACCCATGATAGAATTCAATTATGGAAAGTGCTATCGGGAAAAAGAGCAAATCATCAAGATAACATCTGATGAACTCAGTTGCGAAGCCACAAAACTGCATTGCCTGATTTAAAATAAAAAGAGTGAGCGAAGCAGCGAACAATCTCATACACCGGTCAGCGCTACTATCAATGCAATGATGGCAAGCGCAATCAGGAAAGTAACTAATCCGCTGTTAGAACTTGTTGCGACTACTACTGGTGGCGGCTCAGATTGCTTCTCAAATTTCCTTTCTTGTTTTAATTCCGCGTCAAGAATCTCTCCGCAAAAGCGGCACTTCTTTGCTTCCTTCCTAATTACTTCTGAGCAGTAAGGGCAGTTTTTCGTTTCCATGCGATAAATATTTTTTCCTAAAGTAAAAAATTTTTTCCTATTAGCACATGCTAATCAAGGCAGCCACCGCCACCATCATAAATCCAAGCGCAATCATGCGCCAATCGTTTCCGGAGTGTTTGTATTTCATCTTATAATAAAAGCGTTATCCAGTACATCAATCGCATGAGTCTTCTGCTTAACTGTTGTAACTATCGTTCTGTCAAAGAATGAAAGCAAATCACAACGGAATACGTATCTTCGCGAAATACGTAACCATGAAGACGAAGCTCACCTTAAGCATTGATTCAAAAATTGTTCGCAAGGCAAAAAGGGATGCGAAAGGAAAAGGGAAATCATTGTCCAAGCTGTTTGAAGAGAAAATGTCGGGGAAAGCGCTGCCGGACAAAAGAAAAACGGCAATGCTGCAACTGAAAAAATTACTTGATGAAGCCAAGCCTACCAAAGCAAAATCAAAACGCATCGAACAAAAAGAGCGCCTCGAACACCTGATGCGGAAATATGGCTAAGATATTCTTCGACACAAATATTGTCTTGGACATTCTGCTGAAGCGTGAACCTCATTATGCGAATTCGATTCAGCTTGTTGATTTAGCCCTCGAAGACGACCGCATTCAAATCTGCATGGCAGAATGTTCCCTTGCCAATGTGGTTTATCTCGCTGAAAAAGAAACTAAAACAGGACAGCGCGGGATTGACAAAATAATTGCCTTCCTCAAAAGCTACTCCGTGCTTTCCGCGCACAAAGAAAACTACATCCTTGCGCTTGAATCACCTTTCAAAGACAAAGAGGACGCGTTGCAATACTACGTTGCATTGCAGCACCAATGCGATTACTTCATTACGCGCAATGAAAAGGATTACAAACCGTTTTTATCCGCATCGCTTCCCATACTCACGCCCCTGCAATTTATCAAGGAAATCGAACTTTCATAAAATAGAGCTCCGCTGCACCTCTTTCTAAACTCCCTGCGAATCATCTGAAATACACAGCGTAACCCCTGTTGTAGATATCGTTCTGTCAAAGAATAGACTTCTTCGGAAAATACCCTTTGACTAAAGGGTAACGCGCTCTTTTGCACCGCCTCACCCCCGCCCCCTCTCCATTTGGAGAGGGGAGTCCAAACTGCATCATAAACAAAAGAGGCTTTCTCTAAATGAGAATTACATTTTCCGAAGAGGTCTAATGAAAGCAAATCACAACGAAAGCCGTTAAAGTAAAATTTATTTGCAATAATTGAAAAAACAAGGCACGGCACATTTCAGAAAAAAGATTTGCGGAGTCAATCTTCACAAAATCTGCTTATTTTTTATTTGTAAATACGAATCAGCAATATGGCAAAAGAAGTAGTTTATACCAGCAAGCTGCCGCGCCAGCTCATGGAGCGGTTGGATAAAGTTTCGGGCAAGCTGAAGGTGACAAAAAAATCACTCATCGAAAAAGCGATCAGCAAGCTGCTCGAAGATTTAGAACGCGCGGAGTATGTGAAATCATTCAAGCGCATCGCAAAGGACAAAGAGATGAAAGAACTTGCGGAAATGGGGCTTGAAGATTACCTCAAGCACTTGAAACCCGCATGAAGCAGAAAGAAATCCGGCTTGCCAACCTCAACCCTACAATAGGGAAAGAGCAGCGCGGCATCTGCCCGGTGGTGATTATCAGCGGCAACGCGATGAATAAGCATTCGGGCAAATCCATCATCTGCCCAATCACCAGCAAAGTGAAAAATTTTATGGGCGGCATTGTGATCGAAAAAAATAAAGCCAACGGCTTGCAGCAAGATTCAGAACTGCTCACGCATCAGGTGGTATGATTGCGCAGGAGCGGCTGATGAAACGCTGGGGCGAAATCACTGACGGGCATCTCGATGAAATAAAAATCGGGCTTGCGAAGATTTTGTATTACTGACTTATTCCACGCTGCTCTTCAAACTTACTGTTGTAAATAGCGTTCTGCAAATCACAAGAAGCCCGCGTGTTATAAACCGGAAACATGCGGGTAAAAAAAACCTCCGAAGAAATATATCTCCGGAGGTTTTTATTTTTAAACGGAAAGAACCATTATTCCACTTCCACTTTCTTGTCTTTCTCCTTCCGCGCCTTTGCAGCTTCTTCCATTCTGCTGAGGTCTTCCTTTGAGCCAACGATGAGCTTGTCAAATTCCCTCAAGCCCGTGCCTGCCGGAATCTTGTGACCGATAATCACATTTTCCTTCAAGCCGATGAGGTAATCTGCCGAAGCCGCAATCGAGTTGGTGCTGAGCACCTTCGTAGTTTCCTGGAACGATGCCGCAGAAATCCAACTCTTCGTGCCTAACGAAGCGCGTGTGATACCCTGCAACAACGGATACGAAGTTGCAGAAACTGCATCACGCACTTCCACGAGCTTCTTATCGCTTCTTCTCAAAATTGAATTCTCTTCCCTGAACTGGCGCGTGGTCACAATTTGTCCTTTCTTCAGGTTCTGTGAATCGCCCGTTTCGGTAATAACTTTCTTGTCATAGAGGTTATCATTCTCTTCGATGAAGTCGAATTTATCCGTTGCATCGCCTTCAAGGAAGAGCGTGTCGCCTGCGTCAATAATCACCACCTTGCGCATCATTCTGCGCACAATGGTTTCAATGTGCTTGTCATTGATTTTCACGCCCTGCAAGCGATATACTTCCTGAATTTCATTCACCAAATATCCCTGCACTGCTGCTGGTCCTTTGATGGAGAGAATATCATTTGGGGTAATCGAACCGTCAGAAAGCGGTGAGCCTGCGCGGATGAAGTCATTTTCCTGCACGAGGATATGCTTCGTGAGCGGAACGAGATACTTCTTCTGCTGCCCGTCTTTCGACTCAATCATCACTTCCCTGTTTCCTCTCTTGATGCCGCCAAAACTTGCCACACCGTCAATTTCAGAAACCACAGCCGGATTTGCAGGGCTTCTTGCTTCAAACAATTCCGTTACGCGCGGCAGACCGCCCGTGATGTCGCGCACCTTGCCGATAATACGTGGAATCTTCACCATTACATCGCCCGCTTTCACCGCATCGCCATCATTCACTACTACGTGCGCTCCAACAGGCACATTGTAGTTCTTGATTTCTTCTTTCTTTCCAACTACGTTGATAGATGGAATTTTACGCTTATCGCGCGATTCGATAATCACCTTCTCTCTGTGTCCTGTCTGCTCATCAGATTCTTCACGGAACGTGATGCCTTCAAGCACATTATCGAACTTAATCTTCCCTTCCATTTCAGAAAGAATCACCGCATTAAACGGATCCCATTTACACAATACATCGCCCTTGCTCACTTTCGCTCCGTCCTTCACTGTCATCACAGAACCGTAAGGCACGTTGTTCGTTGTAAGGTTCTTGCCCGTTTTCGCATCGTTGATTTTCAATTCACCACCGCGACCGATTACTTTCACCACCTTCTCGCCCTTTTCAGATTCGCTCTTCACGGTTTTGATTCCATCAAATTCAACAACACCATCAAACTTCGAAGGCATCTGCGAATCAGTTGCCACGTTGCCAGCCACACCACCCACGTGGAAGGTACGCAGCGTAAGCTGTGTTCCTGGTTCCCCGATGGACTGTGCCGCAATGATACCCACTGCATCGCCTTGTTGCGCCATGCGGTTGGTAGCAAGATTTCTTCCGTAGCACTTCACGCAAACACCCTGGCGGGTTTCGCACGTAAGCACCGAGCGGATTTCAATCGTTTCAACAGCAGATGCGTCAATCTTCGTAGCGATGCTTTCATTGATTTCCTGTCCTGCCTTCACCAGCAATTCACCGCTCACCGGGTCGGTCACATCATACAGGGATACGCGACCGATGATTCTGTCATATAATGGTTCAACAACTTCTTCATTGTCTTTCAATGCAGAAGTTGAAATACCTCTCACTGTTCCGCAATCTTCTTCGGTAATCACCACATCCTGCGCCACGTCAACCAACCTTCTGGTGAGGTAACCGGCATCAGCGGTTTTCAACGCTGTATCGGCAAGACCTTTACGCGCACCGTGCGTGGAGATAAAGTATTCCAATACTGACAAGCCTTCTTTAAGGTTTGCAAGAATCGGGTTCTCAATAATTTCAGCGCCTGTCGAGCCTGACTTTCTCGGCTTCTGCATCAGTCCGCGCATTCCGCCAAGCTGACGAATCTGTTCTTTAGAACCACGCGCACCTGAATCAAGCATCATATAAACGGAGTTGAACCCGTTCTGGTCGTTCTTCAAATGGTCAAGCACAGTTTCAGTGAGCTTCGTGTTTGCGCGCGTCCAGATATCAATCGTTTGGTTGTAACGCTCGTTGTTCGTGATAAAACCCTGATCGTAGCTGTCCATCACCGAGTCAACTTCATCCTGCGCTTTCAGCAAGAGGGCTGTTTTTTCCTTAGGAATAATCACATCGGAAATCTTAAACGACAAGCCGCCTCTGAATGCCCAGCGGAATCCGAGATTTTTAATATCGTCAAGAAACTGCGCTGCTCTCGGAACATTCGTTTGCGTGATGATATAACTGATTACCTGTCCGAGTACTTTTTTCGTCATCAGCCTGTCAAGGAAGCCCGCTTCCTCAGGAACCGTTTCATTGAAAAGCACACGACCAACAGTTGTTTCAATCAACTTCACTTCGAACTTTCCAGTTTCACTATTCTTCACTTTCGCCTTCACCCTGATGAAAGCATGCAAATCAACAACGCCTTCATTGAAAGCGATGATTACTTCCTCATTTGAATAAAATGCTTTTCCTTCACCGCGCATCTTCTCTTTGCCAATACTCTTTTTCCCTTTTGTGAGATAGTAGAGTCCCAACACCATGTCCTGTGACGGAAGTGTAACAGGCGCGCCATTTTGCGGATTAAGAATGTTGTGCGAAGATAACATCAGCAACTGCGCTTCGAGGATAGAAGCATAGCTCAACGGCACATGCACTGCCATTTGGTCACCGTCAAAGTCAGCGTTGAACGCTGTACATACGAGTGGATGCAATTGGATAGCTTTTCCTTCGATAAGCTTCGGCTGGAATGCCTGCATACTGAGCCTGTGCAGCGTTGGCGCACGGTTCAGCATCACAGGATGTCCTTTCAAAATATTTTCAAGAATATCCCAAATAACTGGCTCCTTGCGGTCAACCAATTTCTTGGCTGATTTCACTGTCTTCACGATACCTCTTTCAATCAACTTGCGGATAACAAACGGCTTGAACAATTCAGCCGCCATATCTTTCGGCAAGCCGCACTCATGCAATTTCAATTCGGGACCTACCACAATCACCGAACGACCGGAATAATCCACGCGCTTACCGAGCAGGTTTTGACGGAAACGTCCCTGCTTTCCTTTCAACACATCGCTGAGCGATTTCAATGCGCGACCGCCTTCTGCTTTTACTGCGTTTGATTTTCTTGAATTGTCAAACAAGGAATCAACCGCTTCCTGCAACATGCGCTTTTCGTTACGCAAAATCACTTCAGGCGCTTTGATTTCAATCAGTCTCTTGAGACGGTTGTTCCGGATAATTACTCTTCTGTACAAATCATTCAAATCAGAACTTGCGAACCTTCCGCCATCAAGCGGCACAAGCGGACGCAATTCAGGCGGAACAACAGGCAGATACTGCACAATCATCCACTCGGGTTTGTTTTCCGTGTGCATGTTTGCTTCGCGGAATGATTCCACAACGCCCAAACGCTTGAGCGCTTCCGCTTTTCTCTGCTGTGAAGTTTCCGTTGCAGCGGCATTTCTCAATGCGTAAGAAAGGTCATCGAGGTTAATGCGTCCGAGCATATCACGCACGGCTTCCGCGCCCATGCGCGCGATAAACTTCTTCGGGTCATTATCATCAAGATGCTGATTTTCCTTTGGAAGCTTTTCCAGAATTTCCAGATATTCTTCTTCGGTGAGCAGCGCTAAATTTTCAATCTTGTTTCCTTTTGCATCGGTAAATTCAGACGCAGCGCCCACCTGAATTACTACAAATCTTTCGTAGTAAATGATGGACTCCAGTTTCTTTGACGACATGCCGAGCATGTAACCAATCTTATTCGGCAGCGACTTGAAATACCAAATATGCACCACAGGAACAACAAGACGAATGTGCCCGATGCGCTCTCTGCGCACTTTCTTTTCCGTTACTTCCACACCACAACGGTCGCACACGATTCCTTTATAGCGGATGCGCTTATATTTTCCGCAGTAACATTCGTAATCCTTGGTAGGACCGAAAATGCGCTCGCAGAACAAGCCGTCCATTTCAGGCTTATACGTGCGGTAGTTAATCGTTTCCGGCTTTTTTATTTCACCATACGACTTCTCCAAAATATCATCGGGCGATGCGAGCCTAATAATAATCTTGGTAAAGTTGGGATTGAATTTGTTTTGTTTTGCGAATGGCATCTATCTAAGCAGTTTTAAGTTTTAAGTTTTAAGTTTTCAGTCGGTGTTTACAGCAACTGTTCGAAATATCGAACTGAAAACTGCAAACAGAAGACTGAAAACTATACAAAGTCAAGTTCCAGACCTAAGCCGCGCAACTCATGCACAAGCACGTTGAACGACTCGGGAATTCCGGGCTTCGGCAAGTTGTCGCCTTTCACGATTGCTTCATATGCTTTCGCTCTTCCGACAATATCATCTGATTTCACAGTGAGCAACTCTTGCAGAATGTTAGATGCTCCATAAGCTTCAAGCGCCCACACTTCCATTTCCCCGAGACGCTGACCTCCGAACTGCGCCTTACCACCCAGCGGCTGCTGCGTAATGAGCGAGTAAGGTCCGATAGAACGCGCGTGCATCTTGTCGTCCACCATGTGCGACAGTTTAATCATATAGATGACTCCAACTGTTGCTTTCTGGTGGAAGCGCTCGCCAGTTTCACCGTCATAGAGATAAGTCTGTCCGAGTTTCGGCAAGCCTGCTTTTTCGATTTCCTTTTCGATTTCGTCAATGGTAGCTCCGTCAAAAATCGGTGTGGCGTATTTCGTTCCCATCTTGATTCCTGCCCAGCCCAATACGGTTTCGTAAATCTGACCGAGGTTCATACGCGAGGGTACGCCAAGCGGATTGAGTACAATGTCAACCGGTGTGCCGTCTTCGAGGAACGGCATATCTTCCGCGCGAACAATCTTCGCAACAATACCCTTGTTTCCGTGACGACCTGCGAGCTTATCTCCCACTTTGAGCTTACGCTTTTTCGCGAGATATACTTTCGCCAGCTTCAACACGCCTGAAGGCAATTCATCACCAATGCTGATGTTGAATTTTTCACGCTTGTGTCTGCCGATTTCTTCATTCACCTTCAACTTGAAGTTGTGCAGCAGCGTTCTTACAAACTTGTTGGTTTTGGCGTCAGCAGTCCAGTTGTTCGGGTCAATGTTGTCGAATTCAATACCGGACAAAATTTTAGCAGAGAACTTTGTGCCCTTGCCAATCAACTCTTCTTTGTAAGTATTGAAAATTTCGTTGGAAGATTTACCTTGCAACAATTCCATCAACTTCTTCACCAGTTTCTCTTTCAGCGCTTCCAAATTCTTGGAATGATCTTTATCCAACTTATCAAGCTGCGTCTTTTCTTTCGTCTTGATTGTCTTGTCTTTCTTCGCGCGGGCGAAAAGCTGCGTGCTGATTACAACACCTTCAACTGATGGCGGTACTTTCAACGAAGCATCCTTCACATCACCTGCCTTATCACCAAAGATTGCTCTGAGGAGTTTTTCTTCAGGCGTAGGATCTGATTCGCCCTTTGGAGTGATTTTTCCAATAAGAATATCGCCTTCCTTCACCGTAGCGCCCACGCGGATAATTCCGTTTTGGTCGAGGTCTTTTGTTGCTTCTTCACTTACGTTTGGAATATCAGCAGTCAATTCTTCTTCTCCGAGTTTCGTATCACGCACTTCCAATTCATATGATTCAACAATGATGGAAGTAAACAAATCTTCCTTCACTGTCTTTTCAGAAATCACGATAGCATCCTCGAAGTTGTAACCCTTCCACGGCATGAATGCCACCTGGAGATTTCTTCCCAATGCCAACTCACCACCCTCCGTAGCAAAACCTTCGCAGAGGATTTGTCCTTTCTTCACCTTGTCGCCTTTCTTTACAATCGGGCGAATGTTGATGCAAGTGCTTTGGTTTGTCTTTCTGAATTTGGTGAGGTAATAATGCTTTTTTGAACCATCAAAACTGATTGTTTCCTCTTCTTCATTGAGGTCATAGTTAATGATGATTTCATTTGCATCCACATATTCAACCACACCGGTTCCTTCTGCGTTGATGAGGATTCTTGAATCCTGCGCAACGAGTTTTTCAAAACCAGTTCCAACCACAGGCGCTTGCGGCTTCAATAGCGGCACTGCCTGGCGTTGCATGTTTGAACCCATGAGCGCACGGTTCGCATCATCATGTTCGAGGAACGGAATGAGCGATGCCGAAATACCTACAATTTGGTTTGGCGCAACGTCCATATACTGCACATCATTCGGAGGCAGAATCGGGAAGTCGCCTTCTTCGCGGCACTTTACTTTATCGCCTTTGAATTTTCCCTTGTCATCAATCGGAGCGTTTGACTGTGCAATGATTTTATCATCTTCTTCTTCTGCAGACAAGTAGGAAACCTTCTCATCTATCAAAACTTTTCCTTTCTCTACTTTCTTGTAGGGAGTTTCAATGAATCCCATCCTGTTAATCTTTGCGTGAACGCAAAGCGTGGAGATAAGACCGATGTTCGGACCTTCAGGAGTTTCAATCGTGCAAAGACGACCGTAGTGTGAATAGTGTACGTCTCTTACTTCGAAGCCTGCTCTTTCGCGCGAAAGACCACCGGGACCAAGCGCAGAGATTCTTCTCTTGTGCGTGATTTCCGCAAGCGGATTTGTTTGGTCAAGGAATTGTGAAAGTTGGCTCGTTCCGAAAAATGAATTGATAACAGATGAAAGTGTACGCGCATTAATCAAATCAATCGGAGTAAACACTTCGTTGTCGCGCACGTTCATTCTTTCGCGAATGGTTCTTGCCATTCTTGAAAGACCCACGCCAAACTGAGAATAAAGCTGCTCCCCTACTGTTCTTACACGCCTGTTGCTTAAGTGGTCAATATCATCAATCAACGCCTTGCCATTGCAAAGCTGAACGAGATATTTTACGATTTCGATAATATCCTCTTTGCTCAACACGCGGTCATCAATCGGAATGTTGAGGTTGAGCTTCTTATTAATCTTGTATCTGCCCACTTCTCCTAAGTCATAACGCTTGTCGGAGAAGAAGAGCTTGTCAATGATACCACGCGCAGTTTCATCATCGGGTGGATCCGTGCCTCTCAACTGGCGGTAGATATGCTGAACTGCTTCCAACTCAGAGTTGGAAGTATCTTTTTGAAGCGTGTTGTAAATAATTGAATAGTCTCCGGCAACATCTTCACGCTGAAGAATAATAGACGGTACTCCTGTTTCAAGAATCTTCTTGATGTTCTTCTCGTCCAACACCGTGTCGCGCTCAAGAATGATTTCATTACGCTCGATAGAAACAACTTCACCGGTATCTTCATCCACGAAATCTTCAATCCAGCTTTTCAACACTCTCGCGGCAAGTTTTCTGCCTTCAATCTTCTTGAGATTCTTTTCATTCACCTCTACTTCATCTGACAAGCCGAACAACTCAAGAATATCGCGGTCATTATCATAGCCGATTGCTCTCAGCAACGTGGTAACAGGGAATTTCTTCTTTCTGTCAATGTAAGAATACATCACATTGTTGATGTCGGTAGCAAATTCCATCCAAGCGCCCTTGAACGGAATTACTCTTGCAGAATAAATTTTCGTGCCGTTCGGGTGGAAACTCTGTCCGAAGAATACGCCCGGTGAACGGTGTAATTGAGAAACAACGATACGCTCGGCTCCATTGATTACGAACGTACCCTTTGGCGTCATGTAGGGAATATTGCCCAAGAACACATCCTGCACAATCGTTTCAAAATCTTCATGCTCCGGGTCGTTGCATGCAAGTCTGAGTTTTGCCTTCAGCGGTACGCTGTAAGTCAGACCTCTGTCAATACATTCTTCAATGGAATAGCGGGGAGGGTCAACGAAATAGTCAAGAAACTCCAGAATGAAAATATTCCGCGCATCCGTGATAGGGAAATTTTCCATGAACACCTTGAACAAGCCTTCATCATGACGGTTTTCAGGCGTGGTGTCAAGCTGGAAAAAGTCTTTGAAAGCTTTTATTTGTATGTCAAGAAGATCGGGATAATCAATGTCTTTGGCGATTTTAGCAAAATTGATGCGTTCCAATACGGATGGAGTTCTTGTCATAATGCAATGAACATTTAAATAGTTATGGACATGCACGTAGAGACGCAAGGTTTTGCGTCTCTACGCCTGTCCGAATTTTTTCGACAAACGGGGGGTGAAGTATTACTTCACTTCAACTTCGGCTCCTGCCTCAGTCAACTTCGTCTTGATAGACTCTGCTTCTTCTTTTGACACGCCTTCTTTCACCGGCTTGGGAGCGCCATCAACGAGATCCTTCGCTTCTTTCAGTCCGAGACCGCTAAGTTCTTTTACGAGCTTCACAACATTGAGCTTTTGACCACCTGCGCTCTTCAAGATAACGTCAAAGGCAGTCTTGACTTCTGCTGCGGGAGCTCCGCCACCTGCTGCGCCACCGGCAACCATCACTGCGCCAGCCGCTGCGGGTTCGATGCCATACTCATCTTTTAAAATTTTAGCCAGGTCATTTACTTCTTTCACTGACAAGCTAACTAACTGCTCTGCGAATACTTTTAAATCAGCCATTTTACTAAGGTTTTAGAATTTTTATTGTTAGAAATTATTTCTCTTCTCTTTCGGAAAGTGTTTTCACGATACCCGCCAGCTTTGACTTTCCACTTAACAAAGCTCCCAACACATTTTTCGCAGGCGACTGCAACAATCCAATGACATCTCCAATCAACTCGTTCTTCGACTTCAGCGTTGCAAGCGTCTCCAACTGGTCATCACCGATGTAAATTGCAGTGTCAATGTAAGCGCCCTTCAACTTGGGCCTCTCTTTATCTTTCCTGAATTTCTTAATGATTTTTGCAGGAACATTCGCCACATCACAAAAGAGCAACGCAGTTTGACCTTTCAAGGCAACTTCCAATTCATCTTGCTTGTTCGTTACTTCCAGCGCCTTGTAAATGAGCGTATTTTTTGCAACTCTCATTTTCACGCCCTGCTCGAAGCAAAGCCTTCTTAGTCCGTTTACTTCATGCACTGTGAGCGAGGAAGTATCCGTAACATAAAAATTCGTAGCCGATGAAAACATTTGTTTCAGCGCTTCAATCTCTTGCTGTTTTTCTACCTTTGTCATTACCTTACTTTTTTATATTCCGAATGCTCTTGTATCAATTTTAATTCCCGGACTCATCGTGCTTGCAAGCGTCACACTCTTGAAGTAATGACCTTTTGCGCTTGATGGTCTCATTCTTGCCACAGTCTGCACTAATTCCCTTGCATTGTCGCTGATTTGCTGCGCAGAGAATGAGCCTTTACCAACAGAAGCATGAATGATTCCCTGCTTGTCCACTTTGAACGCGATTTTTCCCTTCTTCACTTCCTTTACTGTTTCGCCAATGTTTGGCGTAACTGTTCCTGATTTAGGATTCGGCATCAGGTTTCTTGGTCCAAGAATTCTACCCAGCTTTGCGATTTTCGGCATCACATCAGGCGTAGCAATAATCACATCCACATCCAACCAGCCCGCAGTGATTTTATCTGAATATTCAGTTAATCCAACATAATCAGCGCCTGCTGCTTTTGCAGCCTCATCCTGATCAGGGTTGCAGAGTACAAGCACCTTTTTCGTTTTACCGGTTCCGTGCGGCAATGAAACTGTTCCACGAATGGATTGGTCTGCCTTTGTAGGGTCAACGCCAAGTCTGATATGCACGTCAACTGACGGGTCGAACTTGGTATGAATGAGTTGTTTCAGCAACGCAGAAGCATCTTCTAAAGAATAATGCTTTGCATTGTCCACTTTACCCTCAACTCTTTTTTTGTATTTTGTAATAGCCACTTTTGTTGTGTTTAATCCGTTCAATTATTATCCCAAGGAGCTTTTCCGCTCACGGTGATTCCCAAACTTCTTGCAGAACCTGCAATCATCTTCATTGCTGATTCAACCGTGAAGGCATTGAGGTCAGGCATCTTTTCCGTTGCAATCGCTTTCACCTGATCCCAAGTCACGCTGCCTACTTTGTTTCTGTTCGATTGGTCAGATCCTTTTTTAATCTTTGCAACTTCAATCAGCAGGATAGCAGCCGGTGGAGTTTTTACAACAAAATCAAATGACTTGTCATTGTAAATTGTGATTACCACAGGAAGCACTTTTCCTATTCTGTCCTGTGTGCGCGCATTGAACTGCTTGCAAAACTCCATGATGTTTACACCCTTGGAGCCAAGAGCCGGACCAACCGGAGGAGCAGGATTTGCCTGTCCGCCTTTAATCTGTAATTTGATAAAACCATCTGCAACCTTTGCCATTGTCTTAAGCTATTTTTTCTACTTGCATAAAATTCAATTCAACCGGAGTCCTTCTACCGAAAATTTTCACCACCACTTTCAACTTTTTCTTGTCTTCGTTGATTTCCTCAATTGTGCCAAGGAAGTCATTAAAAGGACCATCAATAATCTTCACTGTTTCGTCAATGATGAACGGCTCATGGATACTTTCTCCCGTTTCCTGCATCTCATCCACTTTACCGAGAATCCTGTACACCTCTGTTTTTCTGAGCGGCACCGGCTTATTTCTTTCGATGAAATGCAACACACCTGTAATCCCCTGAATTGCCTGAATTATTTCACCCGTTAATCCATCCTTCCTCGTTTCAACGAGTACATAACCCGGGAAAAAATTCTTCTCTTTAATTACCTTTTTTCCCTTGATAATCTTATACACCTTTTCAGTAGGAACCAGCACTTGTTTGATGAGATGCCCCCAACCGGAACGCTTCACTTCATTCTCAACATATTCGCGCACTTTCCGCTCCTTGCCACTGATGACCTTGAGCGCAAACCACTGCGTATCTGTTGCTGTTGCTACTACTGTTTCGCTCATGATTATCCGATTATCGCTTTATAAATGAGCTTCATCACATTGCTGGCAGCCTGATCCATCACTAACACCACCAATGCAAATATCAAAGATGCCACCAGCACCACCAACGCGCTTTCCTGCAACTCTTCCCAAGTGGGCCAAGTCACTTTGTTTACCAACTCGTTGTATGCTTCTTGCAGATATAACTGTATTCCTTTCATCGTTTATTTATTTGCGCACGAGTGGAGAGGCTCGAACTCCCAGCCTGCGGTTTTGGAGACCGCTGCTCTACCAATTGAGCTACACTCGTTTGAGCGGATTACTTCAAAATTTCAGTAACCTGTCCTGCGCCTACTGTTCTCCCGCCTTCACGGATTGCAAACCTTAAACCTTTGTCAATAGCAACCGGATAAATCAACTTCACCGTTAAGGTTACGTTATCGCCAGGCATTACCATTTCAACACCATCCGGTAATTTGATTTCACCGGTACAATCTGTGGTTCTGAGGTAAAACTGAGGTCTGTAATTGTTGAAGAAAGGAGTGTGTCTTCCGCCTTCTTCTTTGCTGAGAACATACACTTCACACTTGAATTCCGTGTGCGGAGTAATGCTTCCAGGAGCGCAAATCACCATTCCTCTCTTAATCTGTTCTTTTTCAATGCCTCTTAACAGGATACCTACGTTTTCACCAGCTTCACCCAAGTCAAGGATTTTTCTGAACATTTCCACACCTGTACAAGTCGAAGTCATCTTTTCATTCGTAAGTCCGATGATTTCAACACCGTCACCCGTTTTCACAACTCCTCTTTCAATTCTTCCAGTAGCAACTGTTCCGCGACCCGTGATGGAGAACACGTCTTCCACCGGCATAAGGAACGGCTTGTCAATCGGTCTGGGAGGAATCGGAATAGTCGTGTCAACCGCATTCATCAATTCATCAATAGACTTCACGCCACTCTCTTCGCCCTGCAATGCCTTCAACGCTGAACCACGGATAATCGGAATGTTTGCACCATCAAATTGATAGAAGGTAAGCAGTTCTCTTACTTCCATTTCCACGAGGTCAAGCAACTCAGGGTCATCAACGAGGTCAACTTTGTTCATATACACTACAACCTGAGGCACGCCTACCTGACGTGCAAGCAGAATGTGTTCACGAGTCTGAGGCATTGGACCATCCGTAGCGGCAACAACGAGGATAGCGCCATCCATCTGTGCAGCACCTGTAACCATGTTCTTAATATAGTCAGCGTGACCAGGGCAATCTACGTGCGCATAGTGACGTTTTTCGGTTTGGTATTCAACGTGCGCTGTATTGATAGTAATACCGCGCTCTTTTTCTTCAGGAGCCGAGTCAATTGAATCATAGCTTCTTACTTCCGCAAAACCTTTTTTGGCAAGATGTGAAGTGATTGCTGCCGTAAGCGTTGTCTTTCCGTGATCAACGTGACCAATCGTTCCGATGTTAACGTGGGGTTTGTTTTTAATGAATTTTTCTTTTGCCATGGCTTATTTTTTTGAAATGGTTATTTTATAATTAAAAATAGAATCCGTCTTTAAATGCCTCTGCTTATTCAGGAAACAAGAGCCGATGTCGGGAATTGAACCCGAGACCTCTTCCTTACCAAGGAAACGCTCTACCCCTGAGCTACATCGGCATAGTCCGCACTTCGCTCAACTCTGCTAATCACACTCAAAAGAACAAAAATCAATTTCAACTCCCTCTAATTCCTTACCACTCAAGCGGGAGACGAGGCTCGAACCCGCGACCCCTCCGATTGGAAATCGGAGCGCGCTACCTCTGAGCGGGATAAAGTGAAATCAATTGTTCCACATAAGTCCTGCTTTTTTTCCTTTTCACCTCAAATTCAAATCTTCTCGCTTCCGTCAAAATTTCAAAATCAATGAACGCTTTCAAAACTATCGGTTGAATATATCCTGTTGCCTTTACCTTTCCTTCCCGATGTTGGCTCAATCTTCTCTCCAAGTCATTCGTACTTCCAACATAATACCGCTCATTCCCGCAGAGTAAAACATAGACTGCTATGCGACCCATTGAGCGGGAGACGAGGCTCGAACCCGCGACCCTCAGCTTGGAAGGCTGATGCTCTACCACTGAGCTACTCCCGCTTGTTATTTTTTAAAGAACTTTCGGTTTTACTCTCGAACCCACTGCCCCTCCGATTGAAATCGGAGTACTCTACCACTGAGCTACTCCCGCTTGTTACTTCTAACGTAAACTAAAGAACTCCCGGGTTTCACTTTTCCTTTTCTCATTTAAAATCCATCTCACACTTCACACCCTAAGTGGGGAGAACAGGATTCGAACCTGTGAAGACCGAAGTCAACAGATTTACAGTCTGTCCTCGTTGGCCACTTGAGTATCTCCCCAATGTCACTCAGCATTTAAAAGAACACTGAGCCAGTGGAGGGATTCGAACCCCCGACCAGCTGATTACAAATCAGCTGCTCTGGCCAACTGAGCTACACTGGCGATTTCCCTTTCAAAAAAATTCACTAAAATGCACACTTCCACAGAAAAGGATTGCAAATTTATCAATTTTTCCTTCAAATCACAAAGCGGAAGGCAAATTAATTTTGAACTTTCTCTTTATGCTTTTTTAGCTGGCGCTTAAGGGACTCTACCGCGTTATCAACAGCCTCTTCGAAATGGAGGCTGGTTTCGCTGGCAAAAATGGTTGCTCCGGGCACGATTACCTTCAGTTCAACCGCCTTTTCCTTGATGTGGCTGTGAGCGCTGTCAAACTTCAGGTAAACATCAACTCCCGTGATGTGGTTGAAAAAAGTTGAAACCTTGCTCACTCTTTTTTCTACATAATCAAGCAGCTTTTGGTCTGCATCGAAATGAATAGATTGAATCCGTATTTCCATAGTTCAGGCTTTTGGATGTGCTTTTTTATAAGTTTCTTTTAATTTCTCAATGCTGTTGTGCGTGTAAACCTGTGTGGCGGCAAGGCTGGAATGACCGAGCAATTCCTTCACTGCATTTAAGTCTGCGCCATTGTCCACCAGATGCGTGGCAAATGTATGCCGCAAGGTATGCGGACTTTTTTTATCAACCGTTGTCACTTCTCCCAAGTAGCGTTTCACAATGTTGTAAACAAATTTAGGATAGCATTGTTGCCCGGCATCCGTCACAATTAAGAATTCATTGTTGAATTCCTTCTCTTTCATCTCTATATAAACTGAAATACTGTCAAGCAGCTTTTGGTCAACGGGGACAATCCGTTGTTTGTTCCCCTTTCCCAATACTTTGATTTCTTTTCTGCTCCAGTCCACATCCGTCTCTTTAAGATTGATAAGTTCAGAAAGACGAAATCCTGTGGAATAGAATATTTCCAGAATCAATTTATTTCTCACTCCGGGGAATCCTTCATCCAACTCCAGATTGTTTAACATTTTATCCATTCCTATTTTGTCCACATAAACGGGAAGGCGTTTTGATGTTTTGGGAGGTTCAATTTTTAATGTAGGGTCATTTTTCATCAACTCATTTCGCATCAGGAATTTGATATACGATTTGAGAGTGGATAACTTACGGTTAATAGAGCGTGCTGTAATTTTTGCTTCCATGAGGCTCACCATCCAGGAGCGGATGTGAAAATGATTAATCGCATTTGGGTCTTCTGTGGAATATTCCTTCTTTAAATAGGAATGAAACTGATCCAAGTCAGTGCGGTAAGATAAAATAGTGTGAGGAGAATACCTTTTTTCGTGCTGAAGGTAGCTGATAAACTTTTCGATGTGCATCCGCTGTTAAAGATAGCACCATACGAAACCGCAAAACAAAAAATTATTCAGCGCCTAAGCCTAACTGCATCTGCTGCTTGTAAACAGCTTTGAGGACTTCACCCCTTCTCTTCACGGAAGGCTTTGTGAAAGCCTGCCTTCTACGCAGTTCCTTAATTGTGCCGGCTTTCTCAAATTTCTTCTTGTATTTCTTTAAAGCCTTGTCTAACGAGTCGCTATCTTTTACGTTAATGATGAGCATGTAATAATTTTTGTGTGCGCAAAGGTAAAATTTAGCTTCCGATTTTCAAAAACTAATTTCCCTTTAAAACTTCGCGTGAAATAACCAGCTTTTGGATTTCTGATGTTCCCTCCCCTATCGTGCAGAGTTTTGAGTCGCGATAGAACTTTTCTACAGGGAAATCTTTCGTGTAGCCGTAACCTCCATGAATCTGCACGGCATCATTGGAAACTTTCACGCACACCTCTGAGGCATAATATTTTGCCATTGCTGAAATCTTCGTCACCTTCTGACCCCTGTTCTTAAAATCAGCCGCCTGTAATGTCAGTAATTCGGCTGCTTCAATCTCGGTTGCCATATCAGCAATTTTGAATGAAATGCCCTGGAAACTTGAAATCGGGACATCAAACTGGTAACGCTCGTTGGAATATTTCACCGAAGCATCATACGCTCCTTTTGCAATGCCAAGCGACAAAGCCGCAATTGAAATTCTGCCACCATCAAGAATCTTCATCGCCTGAATAAATCCATCGCCAACTTCACCAAGCAAATTATCCTTCGTTACACGACAATTATTAAAGAGCACTTCTGTTGTTTCCGAAGCTCTCATGCCAAGTTTGTTTTCTTTGCGTCCCGCAGAAAGACCGGGTGTGCCGCGCTCGATTGCAAAAGCTGTCATGCCATGGCTATCGCCTTTTTCACCTGTGCGCACAATCGCCACAATGATATCGCTCATCTTGCCATTGGTAATCCAGCACTTTGCGCCATTTATTATCCAGCCATCGCCATCTTTTTCAGCTACGCATTTCATGTTCATCGCATCAGAGCCGGTGTTAGGTTCGGTTAATGCCCATGCGCCTATCCATTTACCCGTGGCGAGTTTTGGAAGCCATTCCTTTTTCTGCGCATCGTTGCCGAAATCTTTGATATGCCCTGTGCACAATGAATTATGCGCTGCAACAGATAATCCAATAGAGCCACACACGCGCGCGATTTCTGAAACAACAGTTACGTATTCAAAGTAGCCCAAGCCTGCGCCACCGTATTGCTCGGGAACCAACACTCCGAGAAAACCCTGCTCGCCCAATTTGCGGAACAATTCTATAGGCGCTTCCTGCTTTTCATCCCACTCCATTACATAGGGACGGATTTCTTTTTCGGCAAAATCTTTTACCGACTGCGCAATCATTCTCTGGTTTTCTGTCGTTTCAAAATTCATAACTCAGTTTATAGTTTTCAGTTTACTGTTTTCAGTTGTTCTTCTTTTTCATTAGCACATCGGCACATCGGCACATCAGCACATTAATACTTCGCGAGCGAAATTACGTTTGCTTCTTTTCTTTTCAGCTTCATCGGTCCTTCTAAAAATTCAAGCGACACGAGAAAGGTGACGGCAGCAACTTCTGCTTTTTGTTTTTTAATCAGTTCCATTGACGCGAGGATGGTGCCGCCCGTTGCAAGCAAATCATCATGCAATAATATCTTGCTTCCGGGCTTGATTACTCCGTCATGTATCTCGATGGTGGAGGTGCCGTACTCTAAATCATAGGAATAAGAAATGGTGTTACCGGGAAGTTTACCCGCCTTGCGGATAGGCACAAATGGCAGTTGCAGCCTGTTTGCAAGCAATGTTCCGAAGAAAAAGCCTCTGCTCTCCACCGCGCATACCACATCAAGCGAAAGCCCGGAAAGCCTGCGCACAAATTCATCTACGATTTCGGTGCAGAGTTCACTGTCGAGCAGCAGCGGTGTGATGTCACGAAACAGAATTCCTTTTTTCGGAAAATCGGGAATGTCGCGGATGAGCGATTTGATTTTTGCTTCGAGCGTGCCGTTGAGTGTTTCGGTTTTTTGCATCGCGGCAAATATAATAGTTGATAGTGGGTAGTTGATAGAAAGGGAAATTCGAGGAAAACTTTGTGGATTCAACAAGTTTGAATCAATCCGCAAATACTTCCCTGGTATAATTTAAAATATATTCGGCAATTGTTTCGTCAATCTTGGAGTCTTCCATTCCTTTATTGTTGTTCTTCCACATTGAAAATACTTCTTGATACTCCTCGGTTCGCTTAAAATAATCAAATTGAAGTTTTTTAAAAATCTGCAATTCCTCATAACTCATTGTTCGTTTCTTTATAAAATCACCTTTAAGTATTTCCAAAAACTCAAACATTGAACTCGGTTCTTCCTCATCAAATTCCCCTCGGAAATCATCAATTCGAATCAAGCCTGAATACCACTCATACTTCCCATTGTTTGGAAATATTTTACCAAGAATAGACTCCATCTCTAAACTTACTCCACTAAGAATTTCCAAATCCCTTACATAAAGCTGGTTATCCTTGATTTCATATGTAGCAAAATACCCACGCCATAAAGCAGTGCATACAGTTTTGGTCTCAAGCTTTTTATCAGCGAATTTTTTAAAAAATGGCTCCAACGGTGATCGGTTGAGATAGTATTCTCTTTCATTGCATATCAATATATCGCTGATTTGTTTTATCATTTTTTCAGGTTTATTGTTTGCAACTGCACATAATATTGACGATTAAAATAATGCTCCCCTTCCTCACATTAAAAATAACCAAATCCCCCAAAACAAATTCAGAATCTGGAATTACGAATGCTCGATTGTCCATTCGTAATTCCTAATTGTCAATTCCCTCAACAACCCACACTCAACACTCACTTTGATTATCTTGCAGCGCGTTTTTTATGAATCAGCAATCGAACAGAATTTTGAATGCGGTTGTCATCGTGGCTGCATTGGGCTACTTCGTGGATATTTATGATTTGCTGCTGTTCAGCATTGTGCGTGTGCCGAGCCTGCAATCATTGGGGGTGGAGGGCGATGCGCTGAAAGAAGTTGGGTTGCACCTGATTGATATGCAGATGTTCGGCATGTTGCTCGGTGGCATTTTGTGGGGGGTATTGGGCGATAAGCGCGGCAGACTGTCGGTGTTGTTCGGTTCGATTTTTTTGTATTCGATTGCAAACATTGCCAACGGCATGGTGCAATCGGTGGAGGCTTATGCGGCATGGCGGTTTATTGCAGGCATCGGGCTTGCGGGCGAATTGGGCGCGGGCATCACACTCGTAGCAGAAATATTGCCGAAAGAAAAACGCGGCCTCGGCACGATGGTGGTTGCCGTGGTGGGGCTTACAGGGGCGATTTTTGCGGGGCTGCTTGCGAAGATATTTGATTGGAGAACGTGCTATTTCATTGGCGGGGGGTTAGGGCTGGCGTTGCTCGCCTTGCGTGTCGGGGTGGCAGAGTCGGGCATGTTCAAACAAACGCAGCAGCAGGAAATTTCGCGCGGAAATTTTTTCGCCTTGTTTACTAACAGAAGCAGATTCATTCGCTACATGCGCTGTGTGTTCATTGGCTTTCCAACATGGTTTGTCATTGGTATTCTTGTCACGTTTTCGCCTGAGTTTGCAAAAGCGATGGGTGTGGAAGGAACGATTAACGCGGGCACTGCGGTGATGTTTGCCTACGGAGGCTTGGTGGCGGGCGATTTGGTGAGCGGCTTGCTGAGTCAATTGCTGCGCAGCCGCATCAAGGTGATGTACATTTTTCTTGCATTGAGCGCGGTGTGCGTGTTTACATTTCTGAATGCAGGCGCGGTTTCTCCCGACACAATTTATGTGCTGTGTGGCACGCTAGGTTTCTCGGTAGGCTTCTGGGTAATCTTTGTAACCATTGCAGCAGAACAGTTTGGAACAAACCTTCGCGCAACTGTAACTACTACTGTTCCCAACTTTGCGCGGGGTGCGCTGGTTTTTATTACGATGTTGTTTCGCTGGGCAGAAGGTTATTTCGGCACATTGCAGGGGGCAATGCTTGTGGGAGCATTCTGTATCGCTATTTCTTTCTTGTTTTTAAAAGGTATGAAAGAAACTTTTGATGAGGATTTGAATTATGTGGAGCAAGTGTGAAGAACCCGCAAAATCTTTCACCTAACATTGAATTGACAAAGAGGAAGTCTTTTCTTCCCCTAATTTTTCTATCTTCGCAAAACACGGAAATTTCATAGTGCATCTTTCATAGAATCTTTTTTACATGGCAGTTAAACAACCCAAACCGGTAAAGCAACCAACAGCGAAACGCGACCCTTACAATGTGTTCTATGGAGTGGGCGCGGCAATTGTAATTACGGGGCTGCTCTTTAAGATATTGTACTTACCCTACTCTAACTTGATTTTGGGAGCGGGCTTGGTGATGGAAATCTTCGTGTTTCTTATTTCAGGATTTGAAGCCGTGAAGGTAGAGAAGGAATATAAATGGGAAAAACTTTTTCCGCAATTAATCAGAGACGAAGAATCACCGATTGAGCGATTAGAACAATTGGTTGAAAAAGCAAACCTCGACCCCGTCATCATTGAGAAACTCACACGCAGCGTGGAGTTGCTTGAACAGAACATCACGAAGATGAGCGAGGTGTCAAACACTGCGCAGTTTGCAGAACATATCGAAAGAATGAAACAGGCTTCTGAAACTTTTGAAGATGAAGTAATCCGCCTGAACAAGAGCATGTCTGAAATGAACGCCTACTATGAGAAGATGCTCAATGTGTTCAGCAACAACGATAAACACTAATCGCACCAGCGCGCACAGCGAATGAAGAGCAGCAATCCCTTACGGCAAAAACTGATTAACCTTTTGTACATCGTGCTTATCTGCATGATTGTATTAAGTCTTCCGCTCGATTTTATCGAAGCCTTCACCGACCTGGACCGCTCGCTTGATAACGCCAACAGAAAACTCGACCAGAAAAACCGCAGCACCTTAAGGAACGTTGCTGAATACGCGCAAAGAGATTCTGCGCGGTTTTATAAGTTTTACGAGAATATTCTTGATGTGAAAGAAATCAGCGACAGCGCTGTAAATTATCTTGATTCCATCAAGAATCTCCTCGTGATGCAGGGGGGCGGTTGGGATCCTGAAATCCCTCACCTGAAGTCAGCGATAGATCCTTCTGTGCCCACGAAATACATGATAAGCAAGGGAATTGCAAAAGAGACGCACGATTTGCTCATTTATACCAAGCGTGAACTGATGAAGTATCTTGATGCGGACGAGCAAACAGCATTAGATACGGTGCTTATCACGAAAGACTATCTAGTGAAAGCGACTGGCAATGAGGCAGAGTGGGAAAAATATTATTTCAATAATGTGCCGCTTGCAGCCGCGGTGGCGCTGCTCACAAAATTTCAAAACGATGTGCGGCTGGCGGAAAACATCGTAGTGTCAAAGCATGAGGAGGAAGCGCAACGCGGCATCAGTTTTACTATTTCAGATGAGTCGAATGCTGAAAGTGAAAAATTCGCTTTTGATAAAGTGATGCTCGAACGCGCTGAAAAACGATTGGATGTATTCAATATGGGCGAAGAAGTAACGGTGAACGTAACCGCGCCCGGAGTGCCTGAAGAAGCGATGAAACAGGCAATCATTTACACATACGACCAGAAAGGCGCAATCCTTGACAGCTTCCTTTTTAAAGATGGCGTGGGAGAAATTGAAATCCCAACGGAGCAAATCGGAGAATTTAAAATTAAAGGTGTGGTGAAGTTCCGCTATATGGATGAAGGTCCGGGCGAAGTGAAAGAGCAGCCGGAAAACCTGATGGAGAAGGAAAAGAGTAAGGAAAAAGATAAGGATAATGATGCGCAGAAAGAAGAAACGAAAGACGAGAAGAAGGAGCGCATCGAAGAGCAGGAATTTGAAATGAAATATTCAGTGATCAATCCAAGACCCTACATCAGCCACAGAGATTATGATGTGTTGTTTGTAGGAGCGAACAATCCTGTGAATATCTATCATCCTGAATTCACTCCTGAGAATTATAATGTTTCCATCAGTCAGGGAAAAGTATCGTATGATGGTAAAAACTTTTTCGCAAAAGTGTATCGTCCGGGATATGTAACAATGACGCTCAACGTGCCGGAGCAAGGGGGAGGATTCAAAAAAGTTGCCGAGCAGCAGTTTAAGGTTGAGGAACTTCCAAAACCCCGCGCCAAGCTTTACAATTCTTATGGAGGACAAATGCCTGCAACGATTTTCAAAAAACAACGGGAGTTGACAGCCGATATTCAGGGCTTGCCGATAGATGCGAAATTCAGGGTGATGGAGTTTACGCTTACCTATGTAAACCGGCAGGGACTTGGCATTTTTAAAGAGCGGATTACCGGCTCTTACTTCACCGACAAGTCTTTGGAATTAATTAACTTAGCTGAGTCCGGTGACATCTTTATTTTTGAGAGTATTAAAATCAAAGGACCTGACGGAAAAAATATAGATGTTGACCCGTTGGCTTTTACCATACTCTAATTGTTGAAACCAAGCCTTATGGTTCCTGTTTACCGGCATTTCTATTTCCTCATTTTATTTTTTCTACCCGCCTTTTTTTGCGGGTTAACTGCTGTTTCCGCACAGGACACACAGCGCGACACTACTTTTTTAGAAGGCATCATTGCCTCCGATCGTACGCTTACTGCCGGAAAAGTTTATGTGGTGAAGCACAACGTAAAAATTGCGAAAGACGCGACATTAACGATTTCGGGAAACACAAAACTCTACATGAAGCACAATACTTCAATTGTAGTGGAAGGCGGATTGAAAATGAACGGAGGTCCCGGTGCGATGATTGAAGTAACCAGCAGCAATCCTGAGACTCCCGGTAACGGCATTTTAATACGAGGCGCTCAGGGAAAAGACATTGAAATAAAATTCACAAAATTCAGCCAGATAAAAATACCGCTGAAATTGGACGCGGATTGGTTCAGGGAAAACATTTTGATTCAGAATAACATCTTTACAAATATTTTCACAGGCGAGCCGACAATTTACATCATCAACTCCTCACAACTCGCCAGCGCAACGGGCGGGAAAAGGGCAACCTTTATTTTTTCAAATAACAGCTACGTCAGCAACTGGGGTTCGATTTATATCGAGAATTTCCAGAGCGATGGAATGGATTTGCAATTCACAGATAACCTTCTTACCAATAACGTGGTTTACGCAGTGAAGCAAGGCGACCCTTCCAATGCGCTCATCTATGGAATGTTTGATGACTTGAAGAGCAAGTATGAGACAAAATTTTCCGGCAACTCCATTTTCGGAAATTATCAAATCAATTCTGCTGTTGACACGATTATCCGCGAAGTAGGCATCGGCATTCAGGGGTCAGGAGAATCCTTTAATATCCCAAGCAACTTTTTCCGCTCCACAGACCCGGCATATATCTCCTCCACATTCGACCATTTTTATCAAAATAGCAACCTGCCTTTGCTGCAAGTAGAGCCTGTCGCTCCCAGCCCCGGTGAGTCGTTGCCTCCTCACATTTGGAAGATGAGAATCAATAACAAAGACCTGAGTAATTATTCATCGCTGCCCCCGCTTGCCAACCGTGATTTGCCTGTTGAAGTTTTTTTCAACAAGCCTGTTGAAGCTGTCGGAGACCGTCAATTAGAGTCAATCGTGTATGACACTGCAACAAATCAACTCTTAATTAATCCGATTGAAATAAAAGAAGGGCAATGGTCGCCTGACCGCAAGCTCTATTCTTTCAAAATTGATAATGCGAGTTTTTTAAATAGCCAGGTGGGTTATATCATCGTTTCTAATTTCAAAGATGAAAATTCTCAAAAGGTGCCTGAATTTACCATCGGGCAGCAAAATGCGGTAAACAGCTACCGGAGAATTGAAACAGGCGGAGTGGCATCAGGGGATATGATTAGCCGCCCTGATGAATTTGGTGGGTTAGATTTTGATATAAACAAAGGAGCCTTTTTAAAGAGCAAAGAGGATGTAAAAACACTAAAAGCGCTTACAGATTTGGGAGATTTATCTTATTTAGGACCTTTTGAAACCCTGAAAAAATCATGGGAAGTCGGCTTTCAATTCGGAGCCAGCAATTATAGCGGAACAATGACTGACCGCTTAACAAAGGCTGATGAATATCATCTTTCCGGGGGAATCTATGGACAATACAACGCACACAAATGGTTTTCGCTTCGCGCCATGCTTTGGTACGGGCAAATTTCCGGGAATGACCTTACCCTCTCTTCATTAGCTACCAGAAACAGATCACACAATTTTAAAAACTATATTATTGAAGGCAGCCTCACCTTTCACTGGCATCTGCTCCCTTATGGAACCAATAGAGGCGAGCGCTTTGTACCCACTATTTTTGCCGGACTTGCTCTATTCTCCCAAAATCCCCGCTCACGCATTTTTCTCACGCTTGACCAGGCGGGTGACCCCGTTTACCTGAGATGGCATGATGGAAATATCGCTACCGATTGGGAAAATAATACAGACGGCTACCATGACGGAAAAGATATCTGGGTTCCGTTGCAAGCAGTTGGAACAGAAGGACAAACCGTGGAAGATAAGAATGACCCGGAAGCAAACTCAGGCTCGGAAGACGCTGCATTTTTCCAAAACCGGACAGCGCCTAATAAGTATAAAAAAGTACAATTGAGCATCCCGGTTGGGTTTGAGATGAGTTGGATTATCCGCAATAGTTGGAATATAGGCGCAATCTTAGGTATTCGGCTCACTACAGGGCGCTATCTTGATGACCTTGGCGGCTACTATTTTGACAGGATGAACGGACATCAGGCAATTATAGATGCCAACACTGACCCAAATGATCCGAGCATGAGCACGATTAAAGCAAGAACGAGAAGTGATAAAGGACTCCTCCTCCCCAACGAAATCACTTATACCAACGATCAGGGAACACTCCAAACCCGCCATACTGCTGCATTGCTCGCCAACCCCACTTACGCATTTAGCGATCAGGGTAATTATGCCTATTCCATCAATGAACCTTACGACAATCATGATGCAAGAAGGTCTGCATCGGATGACAGCAATTACGATATCTATTTCTTTGCCGGAGTCAGAGTTACAAAAATCTTGAAACGCGACCCCGAAAAAGACAAGAAAAAGAATGAAGAAAAGCGCAATGACGCTTATGAAAAAGACACGGATGGAGATGGAATTTCTGACAGTGAGGAAAAAAAATTGGGTACTAATATTAAAAATGCAGACTCTGACGGTGACGGGCTTTCCGATAAAAAAGAACAGGAATCAGGAACAAATCCAACCAAGAAAGATTCTGACAACGACAGCGTTGTTGACGGAAAAGATAAATGCCCGACTATACCGGGGCTTAAAACTACAGGCGGTTGTCCTCAATAATAAATAATTAACTTAGAGCAACATTCTTTCTTTGTGACGCACGCATACAAAATAAAATATCTTTCTTTCCTCCTTTTTCAGGGATTAATCGCTCTTTCTTTTTCAACTTTCTCCCAGCAAACTCTTCCGGCAAAAGATACTGTTGTATTGGAAGGATTTATCAGCGCAGAAAAAACACTCACGTCCGATAAAATTTATCTCGTAAGGTATAATGTGAAGGTGGGCAAATCCGCCACACTCAATGTGAATGCAGGCACAACGGTTCTTTTTGACCCCAATACAGCGATCGTGCTTGAAGGCGGACTCAATTTAAATGGATCTCCGAATAATTTCATTGAGTTTTCAAGCAGAGATGCCAATGCTCCGGGCAACGGTATCAATATCAGAGGAGACGATGGCGCTGACATCAACATCAAGTATGCTTATTTCAAGGGACTAATACTGCCTTTACGTTTTGAGCCAGAATGGTATCGGAAAAATGTTACAATTGAGAAGAACGTCTTCACTGAATTATACTCAGGGGAATCTGCCGTTTTGATTACGACTCCAATGGTTGATTACAAGCCGGGAGTTGACAACACGATTAATTTCTCATTCTCTTACAACGCCTTCTATAAAAACTGGGGTTCAATCTTCATTGAGAATTTTGAAGACAACATCATGAAGCTCAAGTTTAATAATAACCTTGTAGCGAGCAATGTTGTGTATGGTATTGATATTGGCATCCCTTCCAACACACCTGTATTTGGGTTATTTGATGATTTAGGTAGCGAACACAAAGTTGAGATGCAGGGCAATTCCATTTTTGGCAATTACCAGATTAACTCTGCAACCGATACCGTTATCCGTGAAATCAGCGTGGGCATTCAGGGTGATGGGCGGGAATTCAGTATCCCGAATAATTTTTTCAGATCAAAAAACGCTGATTACATCTACTCCACCTTCGACCATTTTTATCAAAATAGTGATTTACCGCTTTTAAAAGCAGAGCCATTTCTTACCGAGCCAAAAGAAGAAACTCCACCCCATATTTGGAAAGTAAAAATCAATGGCAATGAAATTCAGGATTATGACGACCTGCCGGAAAATCTCGAAATAAGAGATGCCCGATTTGATGTTTACTTTAACAAGCCGGTTTCCGCATTCGACAAAACACAACTTGAAGCCATTTCATACGACAGTATTGCAGGCAGCATTCTGAAAAATCCTGTAACGCTTTCACAAATTCAATGGTCGGGCGACAGAAAGCAGTTTTCGTTTGTAGTAAGCAACGCCAGTTTTTTACGCGACCCGTTCACCTTTTTAATACTCAGTCACTTCAAAGACCAGGAAGGATTTGTTGCCCCGAATTTTCAAATCGGACAGCGCAAAGCGATTAACAGATACAAGATTATCAGCACTGGTTTGGGAAAGGTAAACACAGGAGACTTGATGAATCAGCGGCAAGGTATCATCAATGTTAATGCTGATGGAGGAGCCTCCTTTCTGCCTGATGAAAAATCAGTGAAGACGATTGAAGCGCTGACAGATTTTGGAGGTCTTTCAGCTCTGGGTCCTTACCGTTCACTTACAAAAACATGGGAAGTGGGTGTAATACTCGGAGTATCCAACTATATGGGTACCCTGACCTATAAGTTGGTTGACAAAAATGACTTCCACTTCGCTGCCGGACTATTCGGGCAATACAACGTGAACAAATGGATTTCACTTCGCGCGATGCTTTGGTATGGAAGAATTTCAGGAAGTGATTCCGATGATCCGGATCCTGACCGCCACATGCGGCATTTTAATTTCAGAAATGATTTAGTAGAAGGAAGTTTGACGTTTCACTGGCATCTCTTAAAGTATGGAGTAAGCCGCGGTGAAAAATTCACCCCAACCATTTTTGCAGGCGTATCCATTTTCAGAAACAAACCAATGGGGCGCATCTTTTTATATGAAAGAGATTTCGACCCGGGTTTTGGCGAAAACTATGGCGAGCCTGTCTATCTGACATATAAGGATGGACAATTTCTTTATGATGGCTCAGGTAAAGAGGTGTGGGTTTCTCTCCGCGAAATCGGCACTGAAGGACAAACACAAGAATTCGGAACTGACCCCGAAGCCGACCCGCTGCGCAACTCGCCACACGCAAGCCTTTTCACCGACCACCAGCAACCCAAGCAATACAAGAAAGTGCAGGTAGCCTTTCCTATCGGCTTTTCTTTAGACTATATCATTTACAATAAATGGGTTATCAGCGCTGAGATAGGCGTTCGTATTTCAACAACGAAATATCTTGATGATATCGGAGGTTATTATTGGGACAGGGGGTCTAACTGGGTTTTCGGATTGGATGGAGGGCGCGGTTTACTGAGTGACCCAAACACCGGCATACCCATTGATGCTCATCAGTCAATTATTGATGCTAATCCTGAAATATGGGCGAAAGTAGATGGCGAGAAAATTCTGTTGCCTTCCTCTTTGCAATTTACGGACCCGAATAACGGCATTACAACAGAATATTACACTGCGGCTCTGCTCGCAAATCCATCGCTTGTGGATATTGATGAAAGAGTAGCCGACCCTGACTATACTCGCCCCACGAATGATGCTTTTACATTCAACAATGCAAAACGCGCAAATCCAAAATCAAAAGATCATTTTGCTTTCATCGGTGTGAAAGTGAGCAAGGTGATTCCAAACGGAAAAGAAAGGAAGAAATACAAAAAGGCAAAAAAGAAAGACGCATTTGTTGACAAAACAAATGTAAAAGACAACGATAAAGATGGGCTGTCTGACGCAGATGAAAAAATTGCAGGAACAAATCCCAAAAATTATGATACCGATGGCGACCTTTTGTCTGATGGCGAAGAAGTGAATCAATTCAAATCCGACCCGCTGAAAAAAGATACCGATGGCGATGGATTGGATGACGGAAAAGAAGTGCGCGAAACGGAAACCGACCCCACGCTCACAGATACAGATGGTGATGGATTGGATGATGGCAAAGAAGTGAATGTAATAAAATCAAATCCCACCGTATTTGATACCGACAATGGCGGCATCGGTGACGGTGAAGAAGTAAATAATTACAAAACAAATCCGCTCAGCCCGGCTGACGACCCTATTGATAGTGATGGCGATGGAATTCTCGACAGTCAGGATGATTGCCCCAAAGTGGCAGGAAGTTCAAAATTCAAAGGCTGCCCCGATACAGACCAGGATGGCATCGAGGATTCAAAGGACAGATGTCCCTATGAAGCGGGCGTAGCCTCCAATGAAGGTTGCCCTGAAGTGAAACCGGAAGAAATAAAAAAAGAAGTAGAAGAAAATTTGCAGCAGTTGTTTAAGAATATTGAGTTTGATACAAATAAAGATGTTATCCGGTCAGTCTCATTTGATGACATGGACAAGGCTGCCGAAATTTTGAATAAGAACACCAACTATGACGTCATCATCGAAGGACATACGGATAATGTTGGTAATGCTGCCGCAAATAAAACGCTGTCACAAAAACGCGCTGAAGCTGTGAAAAAATATCTCATTAGCAAAGGCATTGCTTCCTCGCGTATCGCAGCGACAGGCTATGGCGCAGAAAGACCAAAAGTATCCAACGATAATGAAAGTGGTCGCCAAGCAAACAGAAGAGTAGAAATCCGATTGATTCGACAGTAATGCATCGCGCAATACGGTTGCCGCTCTCCGAGGTAAAACTATTTTATCTCATTTTACTCAACATTTTTATCACTTCAGCATTTACACTGCTGATAAACAGCCAACCGCTCTCCTTCTTTCCCGATGAAAAGGAGTATGTGCTGCTTGCCGACAAAGCCCTGCAAGGCGATTTCAACTTTGACATCGGCAGGTTTATCCGCTCGCCCCTCTACCCTCTTTTTCTTGCTGCAACTAAATTTTTGTTTGGCAGCCTGTGGCTGAAAGCAGTTATCGGCATTCACATTTTATTTCAGGCGTTGGCTTGTGCGGGCATTTATTTTCTTTCAAAAGAATTATTTAACAAACAAACCGCTGTTATCAGCGCATTGCTATTTTCCATTTTCATTCCCTGCTTTTATTACATCAAAGCAATTTCTTCCGAAACAATTTTCCAGGCGAACTATATCTGGCTGCTTTACTTTTTTATGCTCTCGCTGAAACGGGAGCAAATCAAGTATGTATTTATCACAGGAGTTTTATTTTCACTCGCCTACCTCAATCGCTCGCAGATTGGTTTGTTTGCGCCATTCATGGCTTTAGGTTATTTGCTGAATACTCAATTCGCCTGGAGTAAGAGGATCAGGAACATTGCTGTTTTCGCGCTTATCCCGATTGCCGCAACGCTTCCCTGGGGATTAGCCAATTTAAAACTGCACGACTTGTTTATCACAAGTTCCAACGGAGGAAGTTGGGTGTTCATCGCAGGCAACTCAAACACCGGCTACACGCAGTTTATAGAACAGGTGGACATCAACAGCAAAAAATATAAAGACGCATTAAGCCTCGAACCCTCTCTCGCGCGTGAAATGGGCGACCCCGCCATTTGGAGCAAAAGCGCGAAAGAGCGGCAAGCCGCCTTTTCCGCTTATGGCAAAAAATGGGTGAAAGAAAATCCTGCAAAATTTCTCGAAATCAAAACCAAACTTGCCGTGCTCTACTTTGTGCCCGGCTTAATGAAACGACATCATCCGTTCATGAAATGGCTGATGAGCTTTCTTGTATCGCTGCCATTTTATATGCTGGCTTATATCGGAATCGCAATTGCCTTTAAAAAGGATTGGCGAAACCATCTGTGGTTTGTCGGATATTTAATCACCATTTTTGTGCTGATGGCGCTTTTTGTTTTTTCCTCACGCTTCCGCGCTTATGGAATTGAAGCGCTCTATTTGATGTATGCGGCAGTCCCATTATCGCTGCTGCTCAATAAATTCTTCCCGAACCTTTCCAGATAAATCTCTCCTGTACTAATTCATAATTCCCAATTCGTAATTTATCACGCCACCTTCAGCCTGTTCACCTTCTCGCGGTTCATTTTCTCCAAGCAGAATTCTGCGGTAACGACAAACGTGCGCACATCTTTTTGCGAAGGCAATTCAAACATCGCATCCGTCATAATGTTTTCGCAGATGGAGCGCAAGCCGCGCGCTCCGAGTTTGAATTCATACGCCATGTCAACAATGTAATCGAGCGCGTCTTCTTCAAAGCTCAACTCGATTCCTTCCAACTGCATAAGCTTTTGATACTGGCGCACCAACGCATTCTTCGGGTCGGTAAGGATCGCGCGTAATGCTTTTTTGTCAAGCGGGTTCAGATGCGCAAGCACGGGCAACCTGCCTATTAACTCAGGTATCAAGCCGAATGCTTTTAAATCTTTCGGGCTGATGTATTGCAGCAAGTTATTCAACTCCACTTTATCTTTTCTATCCGTTCTGAAACCGATTGCGCGTGTCTGCAAACGATGCTGGATGATTTTATCAATGCCATCAAACGCGCCCCCGCAAATGAACAGGATGTTGCGCGTGTTCACTTTAATAAGCTTTTGTTCAGGATGCTTCCTGCCGCCCTGCGGAGGCACGAACACTTCACTGCCTTCAAGCAACTTCAGCAATGCCTGTTGCACGCCTTCTCCCGACACATCGCGCGTGATGGAAGGATTATCTCCTTTGCGCGCAATCTTATCTATTTCATCAATATACACGATGCCCTTTTCCGCCAGCTTCGCATCATAGTTGCAGATTTGCAGCAGGCGCGTGAGGATGCTCTCCACATCTTCACCTACATAACCTGCTTCGGTAAAAACGGTTGCGTCAACAATCGCAAACGGCACATTAAGAAAGCGGGCAATCGTGCGGGCGAGCAATGTTTTTCCAGTGCCTGTTTCGCCTACAATGATGATGTTTGATTTTTCAATCTCCACGTCATCTTCAATGCGTTGGTTCAGCCGCTTGTAGTGATTGTAAACGGCAACCGACAACACTTTCTTGGCTTCCTCCTGCCCGATGACATAATCATTGAGGAATTTAAAAATCTCCTTGGGCTTAATCGTTTTGGGAAGATTGAAAAAGAATTTCTTGTTCTGCTGATACAACTCCTCATCCATAATCTGCTGCGCCTGCGCGATGCAGTTTTCGCAGATGTGTCCTTCGATGCCCGCAATCAGGATGTTTGTCTCTTCCTTGCTCCTTCCGCAGAATGAGCATTTGTAGCCTTTCTCTTTACTCATTAGGTTAATAATTTGGGAAGTGTAAAGTTAATGAAAGTTACGCAAGGGAAGGTGGCGCGTACGTATCTCTTTTCTCTATCTTTCGCATTGGTGGCGTAGCTCGTCAGGAGGATTTAAAGTTCGCCTCTCTCTTTAAGCATCTTAATATAATCAGTCTCTTTTTAAGGCTAACATTCAAGTTTCAAACGCAACTTGAATGTTACGCTTTTTTAAACCTTTGTAGAAAACCGAAACATCAATTTTCAAAACCTTATTACCTTATCAATAAAGGAATAAGGTTGCTGGCGCACAACACTTTGTTTTCTACTAAGGTTTCTTTTTGCTATTGATTGACGACTGTCCAGGAAAATTGAAAAGGAAGATTTAATTGCCGGGGGTGCTTTATGCGCTCAACGCACTCCTTCCAATCACGATGCGCTGTACTTCGGAAGTGCCTTCATAAATCTGAGTGATTTTCGCATCGCGCATCAGGCGTTCAACGTGATATTCTTTTACGTAGCCGTAACCGCCATGCACCTGCACCGCTTCTATGGTGGTGCGCATCGCTGTTTCTGATGCAAACACTTTTGCCATCGCGCCCGCTACCGTATAATCTTTATGCTGGTCTTTGAGCCATGCCGCCTTGAAGCAGAGTAGTCGCGCTGCTTCAATTTCCGTTGCCATGTCGGCAAGTTTGAATTGAATTGCCTGGTGTTGTGAAATTTCTTTTCCGAATGCCTTGCGTTGTTTGGAATAATTCACTGCAAGTTCATAAGCGCCCGATGCGATACCGAGCGCCTGTGCTGCAATGCCGATTCTGCCGCCCGAAAGTGTTTTCATGGCGAACTTGAAACCGAAGCCTTCTTCACCGATACGATTTTCTTTCGGCACTTTCACATCATGAAACATAATGGAGTGCGTATCAGAAGCGCGGATGCCGAGCTTATTTTCTTTTGCGCCCACGCTCATACCTTCCCAATCGCGCTCTACGATAAATGCGTTGATGCCGCGATGTCCCAGTTCTGCGTTTGATTGCGCAATCACGAGATAGACTTTCGCAGTGTTGCCATTTGTAATCCAGTTTTTTGTGCCATTCAATAAATAATGGTCGCCTTTATCAATTGCAGTAGTGCGTTGCGAAGTGGCATCTGAACCTGCTTCCGGCTCTGACAGGCAGAAGGCTCCTATCTTTTCCCCTTTTGCAAGCGGCACGAGATATTTTTGTTTTTGCGCTTCGTTGCCGAATGTTTCCAAGCCCCAGCACACGAGTGAATTATTCACCGACATGATTACCGACACGGAGCTATCCACCTTTGAGATTTCTTCCATTGCCAACACATAGGAAATTGTGTCCATACCGCCACCGCCATATTTCGGGTCAACCATCATGCCGAGAAAGCCGAGTTCGCCCAACTTCTTTACCTGCTCAGTAGGGTATTTCATTTTTTCATCGCGCTCAATCACTCCGGGCAATAAATCGTTTTGCGTAAAATCACGCGCTGCCTTGCGAATCATCAGGTGTTCTTCGGTGAGTTGGAAATTCATGCTTGTTTTTTTTGGAGGCGTAAAAATAGGTTTTCAATGGTAAGTTTTATGCGTTGCGAAACCAATTCTTGTAACTTTGAGTTTGTAAGCCTACATTAAAGACAATTCCAAGAACATGAAACATCTTCTCATCCCGATTATTGCCTTTTTGAGCATCCACACACAAGCGCAGGAAACAGTGAAATGGTACACCGATATGGTGCAAGCGGTTGACCTTTCCATTAAAGAAAACAAACCGCTGTTTCTTTTTTTCACCGGCAGCGACTGGTGCGGATGGTGCAAGAGATTGCAAAGCGAAGTTTTTTTAAAACCGCAGTTTGAAAAGTGGGCTAAAGAAAAAGTAATCCTTGTGGAATTGGATTTTCCGCGAGGCAAGCAGCTTGACCCGAAGATTCAGCAGCAAAACATGGAAATCGCACAGATGTTTGAGGTGCGGGGTTATCCTTCGGTGTGGTTTGTAAACGCATCGAAGAACGGCTCACAGGTCGGCTTTGAAAAGTTGGGCAGCACGGGTTACGTTGCCGGAGGTGCTGATGTGTGGCTCCAATCAGCCAATCAAATTCTGCTTTCGCAGCAATAAAGTTTCAACGCTAATTTATTTCTCAAGTCAATTGCAACAAGCAAGATGCATTGCTATCGAAAAACTGAGTGAGAAAGTGTTATGCGCATCCTCCCGAATTTCACCTGAGATGTTTATTTTACAGTCCTATTTTCTGAACCATTCATCTCTATGAAAAAACTTTCCTTCCTCGTTTGCCTTTGTATTTCAATTACCGTTTACAGCCAAAAGAATTTTAAGAACTATAAACCCCTCACGAATATCAATCCGGAAAATATTGACATCGTGCGCGACTCATTTGGCGTACCGCACATTTTCGCAAAGACGGATGCAGAAGTCGCTTACGGTTTGGCGTGGGCGACAAGTGAAGACGATGTCGAAAATTCTCAGTTTATCATCTGCGCGCTGCGTGGTTATCTCGGCAGAAAGCAGGGCGTTGATGGAGTGAAGGTAGATTATGCCGTGAAAATGTTAGGTGTGACAAAATATGTAGAGGAGCATTATAAAGAACTTCCGGAAGATTACAAGCACTTGCTGAAAGGCTATTGTGATGGCGCGAACTCTTATTTCTTAAAATATCCTGAAAAGGGCTGGTTCAAAAAAATATTTCCTGTGCGCCCTCAGGATATTGTCGCGGGGCACATGCTCGCGATGGCGTTGATGGGTGGCGTTGACGGCACGATTAATTCTATTATTAACGGCAGCATAAAAAACAAAGTAATCGGTGAACGCCCTGAAGGCAGCGGCTCGAATGCGTTTGCATTTAATTCGGCAAAAACACTTGACGGCAGCGCGTATCTCGCTGTAAATGCGCATCAACCGATTGAAGGTTTGCTTTCTTGGTATGAAGCGCACTTATGCAGCGAAGAAGGCTGGAACATTACAGGCGCATTATTTCACGGCTCGCCCACGATTTATCTCGGCTCAAATGAATACCTTGGCTGGGCGCATACTACCGGGCAACTTGATGAAACAGACGTGTATAAATTGGAAATGCACCCGCGAAAAAACTTACAGTACAAATTTGATGGCAAGTGGTTGAAATTGGAAAAGTACAATGCAAAACTGCGTGTGGCGGTGGGTAAGAAAAAGCGCATCACGATTCCTGTTCCGAAAAAATATTGGGTGAGCATTTACGGACCTACATTAAAAACAAAGCATGGCGTTTATTCCATCCGGATGCCCGCGCTGATGGATGTGAAGCCTTCGTTGCAATGGTATCGCATGAACAAGGCGACCAATTTCAGTGAGTTCAAAAAAGCATTAGAGATACAAGGCTTGTCGCGGCAAAACATTACTTATGCCGACAGGCGCGACACGATTTATTTTCTTTCCAACGGTTTAATTCCTGACCGGAACAAAAATTACAATTGGAGCAAAGTGCTGCCGGGTGATACTTCCGCAACGCTTTGGACAAAATTCCTGCCCATTGACAGTCTTGCAAATTTTCTAAATCCTGAGTGTGGTTTCGTGTTCAATACAAACAATGCAGGCTTTGAAGCTACGTGCGAAACAGAAAACGGAAAACTGCCGCAATATCATCCACACATCGGCTATGAAAATGAATTTAACAATCGAAGCTTGCGATTTTATGAGTTGATGAATGAAGTGTATGCGAACAAGCTAATTACGTTTGAAGAATTGAAGAAAATAAAATTCGATTCTCAATTCCCAAAACGCATCACCTTCAAAGGAAAATTCTGGTTTGATGATTTTTTTAAGTTGAATGCGAACGACTATCCCGACATTGCCGATGCAATAACGCGCATCAAAAATTTCGACCTGCAAGCCGACACCGCTGACCGCAATTATCCAATCATGATGTTTTCCATTTACAAAATGCTTGACGCTGAACACAGCGAGGAAGGCAAGGGCATTAAAACTGACAGCGTGAAGCGCATTGCTTTTTATGTGAGTTGTGTGCGCAAAGCAAAGGAACACATGCTGAAACATTTTGGTACGCTTGATATTTCAACCGGGCAGACGCAGGTGTTGGAGCGCGGAGGAAAAGCGTTTGGCTTGAATGGAGCACCCGATGCCTTGCGAGCCGTCTATTGCAGGTTTATGGATGATGGTAGGCTGCGCATGTTTGTGGGTGATGGTTATGTGCAACTGACGCGCTTCACCAAAGCGGGACCGGAAATTTATGCCATCAGTCCTTATGGCGCGTCAAGCGACCCCAAAAGCCCGCACTACAACGACCAGATGGAAATGTTTTCAAAAGAGCAAATGCGAAAAGTATCGTTGAAAAAAGATGTCGTGTATAAAAGCGCGGAGAAAATATCTCATCCGAACTGATTTACAATGCAGAAGAAAATCCTCCTGCTCGGCTCCGGTGAACTCGGAAAAGAATTTGTAATTGCCGCGCAGCGGTTGGGGCAACACGTTGTTGCAGTTGATTCTTACGCTCATGCGCCCGCGCAGCAAGTGGCGCATGAGCGTGAAGTAATTAATATGCTTGATGGAAATGAATTGGATAGAATCGTAGCAAAACACAGCCCTGACATCATCGTGCCGGAAATTGAAGCGATTCGCACAGAAAGATTTTACGAGTATGAAAAGCAGGGAATACAAGTTGTGCCGAGCGCAAGGGCGGCAAATTTTACGATGAACAGAAAAGCGATTCGCGATTTGGCTGCAAAAGGACTTGCTTTGAGAACAGCAAAATATGCTTATGCAAAAACACTCGAAGAATTTAAGAAAGCTGTAAGCGAAGTTGGAATTCCCTGCGTAGTAAAACCATTGATGTCAAGCAGCGGCAAGGGACAGAGTGTGGTGAAAACGGAAACAGCTATTGAGAAATCCTGGAACTATGCACTTTCAGGGTCGCGCGGTGATTTAATGGAAGTGATTGTGGAAGAATTTATCCGCTTCGAATCAGAAATCACCCTGCTTACCGTGACGCAGAAAAACGGCAAGACGTTATTTTGTCCGCCTATTGGTCATCGTCAGGAGCGCGGTGATTACATGGAAAGCTGGCAGCCGCATTCGATCAAAGATTCCGATTTGAAAGAAGCGCAGGCAATGGCGGATAAAGTGACGCGCTCACTTACAGGCGCAGGCATCTGGGGCGTAGAATTTTTTCTTACAGACAAAGGAGTTTATTTCTCAGAGCTTTCACCCCGCCCGCATGATACGGGCATGGTAACATTAGCCGGAACACAAAACCTCAACGAGTTTGAATTGCATCTCCGCGCAGTACTCGGCTTGCCGATTCCGAATATTGATTTGATTCGAGCGGGAGCAAGCGCAGTGGTGCTTGCCGACCGCATTGGAGAAAATCCGCAATTCACAGGAATTGAAGAAGCCTTGACACAACCATTTACCGAAGTGCGTGTGTTTGGAAAACCCACTACGCGCCCTTATCGCAGGATGGCGGTTACATTAGTGAATGATGAAGTTGGAGCGGACGTGCAGGAAGTAAGGAAGAGAGCGAATGAGGCGGCAGGAAAAATTTCAGTGAAAGTTTAATCGCTCGCTTACCGCAGCACCGAAACCTTTCCTTGGAAAAGAACTTTACTTTCTGAAAGTATTTTCACGAGATACACTCCTGCGTCCAATTGATTTACACGAAGAGTCTCTTCTCCATTTTCAAGCAGGATGTGCAGGGCAATTTTTCCCTGCGCATCATACAGAATGATTTCAACAGGCTCTTTCAATGAGCCTTCGAGAAATGTTATCGTAAGGAAATCGGAAGCGGGGTTAGGGGCAATGTGAATGAATTCGTTAGGAATGTTTTCCACTCCAATGCACACTTCCACAATTAAATTCTCACTTGCTGAAGCAGCGCAACCATTCGTATCAACGTAAAAATATTCGACCTGATAAACGCCAGATCCTGAACCCGGATCAAATGGAAACATTACAAATCCATCTACAAAATAAGTTCCTCCGAATGGAGAACCCCCACTTAAATTAAAGATTTGATCTGTTGTGCAAACAGTGTCAAATGCCGCAAGCAGTACCACTGGTAAGTCATTTACGATTACTGTAATCGTATTAGAATTTCCGAAACAACTATTTGAGTCAGTTGTGCTCAACGAATAATTTCCTGACTGTAAAACAGTGTACTCAAAACTCTCTGCCCCGTTGATGAGTTGAGCGTCATTGAGCCATTGATAAGAATATCCTGAAACAGGCGTAGTCGTCAACTCAACGGAATCGCCTGTGCAAAATGTGGTACGGCTATTCGCAATAATGCTTACGCTTATGGGATTGCAATTCAGGTTTACATTTTGAGAAACCGTATCAGAACCGCAGCTATTCGTTGCAATTAATTGCACAGTATAATTCCCAAGCGTGGAATAGGTGTGTGCCAGATTTGCGTTTATAGAAGTGTTGCCGTCACCGAAATTCCATTGATAAGAAACAGCAGCGGAAGAAGAATTAGAAAACGAAACTGCAAAACCATTTATGGCAAATGAGAAATTCGCTTCGGGCAAAGAAAGCGTGAGCAGAGAAATGACAGCAGAGTTTGCGCTGGAAATGCAGCCATCGCTTGTCCGCACACGGTAATAGTAATTTGTTCCCTGCTGCAAGCCGGAAGTTACGTTCAGTGAAATGAAGTTGCCCGCATTGTAATTATTGTAACCCGCAACAAAATTTGCAAATGCGTTGTCTGTTGCGATGTCAATGAAATAATTCACTGCGCCCGCAACCGCGCTCCAATTTGCGGCAAATTCAGAACACCCCACGCTGGTGGCAGCTTGTGCTGCAGGAGCGGCAATTGTAAGTTCAGTGAATACAATATTTCCAGAACCGCTCGCGCCCTGAAATCCGTCAACTTGCAAAAAATAAGTTCCGGCAGACAAGCAAGCGGAAGTGATTTCTGCCGCGCTGCCTGCATTGTCATTTGCGGCAATCAGCGAAAAAGCAGTTGAGCAGGAAGCCGCGCTGTATAATGCAATTTGAGTATCAAATCCTGTTGTAGTGATACGCACTTTCTTTGTTTGCGCAAGCGTAAAGGTGAACCACACGGATTTTTGCACAGCAACATCAGCAGCGCACCATCCGGTTGCGCAATCAGCAATTGATGTCACAGGCTCGTTCACTTCAGTGGTTGCAGCAAGCGTTGTATAGGGCGTTGTTCCAAAAGACAATGTCGTTGCATCGCAGCGGTTATCGTTTGCCGGAGGTGAAATCGTGTTTTCATGCGCGCCAATTGTGGTGGGATTGAAGCGCGTGCTGCCGTCAATATCATTGGGCGTTTCTGCAAGATTCAAACCTGCGCCCGTGAGCGAGTCGCTTGTCGCTTTCCAGCCCGTGCCGGAAATAAACTGCATCAGCGGGTCGAAATTCACCGCGTTGGTTTCACCGATAGCCGTTGCGTAGTCAGTAAGTGAAGTGTAGTCAGAAATACCATACCGCACCCTGAACGGGTAGCCTGTGTTTGCTGTCCAGTAACAGTTGTTGCTCGCCTCGCTCACACCCGTTAGATTCCCGATATAAACAATCTGGTTTGCAGAGTTGCCGGTGCCTGCGGCAAAATTTGCGAAGATGTTGTTTTTGATTTTCGTGTCATCTGAAAATGTGAACGAACGGTACGCGTAGGTGCTGGCGCTCGTTCCGCCCGATACAAAAATGGTGTTGGAAAAAATATCCTGAAACGTGCTGTTGTTGCTCTGGTCAATGCCGATGCAGATGCTGCCTCCGTTGGTTATCTGGACAGAATTGTTTGCAATGAGCGCGTTGTTGCCCTGCGTGGAGTTGGAGCCTTGCAGATAAATACCGTAGCCCACATAGCCTGAGCCGCTGCTGTAAATGTAGTTGCGCGTGGTGATGCTCTTGCCGTCACAGTTGTTGAGATAAATGCCACGGTAGCTCCCGTTGCCTGTTTGCGTAGTGGTGATGGTGTTTTGTGTAACCACAGGAGCGGTGAGGTTTTGCAGTTGTAAGGCTCCGGCATAACTATTTTCAAAAAAATTGTTTTCAATCACAATGCCCGAAGGCTGCACCGTGCTCATGGCAAAATAGATTCCGTAAGAGCCGTTGCGCAATGTGCAGTTGCTTACCACAAAACTTTCGCAGTCGTTTATCGCCTGCGTTTCGCTGGCATAAACAGTTGATGTGGCAAATGTTTGAGAGGCGCTGCTGCTGCCATCAAGAATACAATCGGTGAGCGTTAGAAAATCGCAGTTTTCGGTAATCTCGATTGCGCTGTAGCCGAGGTTTGCTGTGTAATCAATCGTGAGCGCGCGGAAGATGAGATAGCTTGCACCTTGCAGCGTGATGACATCAGCCGAACCACCGTTACTGATTATTACTGTTGTTGCATCAAGGTTTTCCGATTGAAAAACAATCGGGCTTGCAAGTGTTCCTGTGGCGGTGATGGTGACGTTGCCTGCATAACTCCCGCTGCGGAGGTTAAATGTAACTCCTCCGGTTCCTACGCCATTTGTATTCAGGTCAGTAACAGCATCGGCAAATGTTGCATAATCAGGCGATGTACCACCAATAGTTTTTGTTCCGGTGAGCGGAACTGCATTTGCACTGAAAGAAAAAAAGAAAATGGCAATCAACCCGATAGAGTTGAGGGAAAAATAATTTCTCATACTATTTCTTTTTCTTTTTTTGGCTCTTCCTTTTTACTCTTTCCAGTTTTCCAATATCCGCTTTATCAATGTCGCGGTTTGCTTCTTTCTTGAGGAGGAGAAGATGCGTCAGGCTCACAACTTTTATTGTGAAGCCGTTAACTCTTATTTTCTTGTGCTTCGGAAACGCCTGTTCAAATAAGTTGCTTTCAACGATCAGGTCAATTCGCAGCGGTTCGTATCCTAATTGTATAATGGCTCCGTTTTTCAAAAAATCTTTTTCATTCAACTTGGTGGAAGCAAAACCGAATTCTTCTAAAACGGCAACAAGTTTTCGCGCAGTTTCAGAATCATTATTTACCCAAATATCAATATCGCCCGTGTAGCGCGGATGTCCGTGGAATGCCACAGCCCATCCGCCAATCACCATGTACCGGACTTCATGCTTTTCGAGTAACCCTAAGAACTCTTTGAAGTCTTTGTTTAGTTGCTGCTCCATGAAATTGCTCTCTTAGAATTTCTACTGTGAGAAATCGCTCTTTATATGATTTCTTCGCCCAAAACTCAGCATCGTCCTGAAGCTGTTTTTTGAACGTAGTGATTTTAATAACCTTTTTCATTGTTAGTTATTTAACGAATAGAACTCCCATCAGGCATTTCATCAGTCGAACTTACAAACGCCAGCTTCCCCTCCGCATCTTCTGCCATCAGTATCATGCCGTGCGATTCGATGCCTTTGATTTTCTTGGATGCAAGATTGGCAACAAGGCTCACTTTCTTACCAATGATTTCTTCCGGTTTGAAGAATTGCGCAATACCGGAAACAACAGTTCTTCTCTCATAACCTAAGTCCACTTGCAGCTTTAGCAACTTGTCGGCTTTCTCTACTTTTTCAGCAGAAAGAATTTTTCCTACGCGCAAATCAAGCTTGGAGAAATCATCATAGCTGATGGAGGGTTTGGCTGGTTGTTGTGTTGTCACCGGAGTTGCAGTAGCGGTCACTTGTGCGCTCGCGTGGAGTTTGTCAATTTGTTTTCGAATCACATCGTCTTCTACTTTTTCAAATAACAAACTCGAAGCTCCAAGTTGGTGGTCGGGTTTTAACAAATTCATTTTTCCGATATTCTCCCATTTCAGGATGGATGCATCCAGATTGAGCATCGTCCTGATTTTTTGAGAAGTGAATGGCAAGAACGGCTCGCAGAGCACCGCAAGGTTCACGATGATTTGCAGGCAATCATACAGCACAATTCCTGCTGCTTTCTTATCGGTTTTAATCAGCTTCCAGGGTTCTTTTTCCGTGAGCAGTTTGTTGCCGTGTCGCGCCACATTCATCAGTTCCTGAACTGCTTCCCGAAAACGGTAGCCTTCCAATGAAGTTTCAATAGCTGCTTTTTGTTGCTCAATAAATTGTTTCAAATCAGAACACTCGTCTGCATCGGGTACTTTCCCTTCAAAAAAGTTTTGTGTCAGCACCATTACGCGATTCACAAAATTTCCGAGAATAGAAGCCAACTCATTATTATTCCTCGCTTGAAAATCTTTCCAGGTAAACTCGCTGTCTTTCGTTTCGGGCATAATCGAACACAGCGTGTAACGCAGCACATCTTCTTTCCCCGGAAATTCATCGAGATATTCATGCAGCCAAATTGCCCAGTTACGCGAAGTGGAGAGTTTATTCCCTTCGAGATTCAGGAATTCATTCGCTGGCACATTTTCCGGCAGGATGTAATCGCCATGCGCTTTTAAAATAATCGGAAAGATGATGCAATGGAAAACGATGTTGTCTTTCCCGATGAAGTGAACCAGCTTGGTGTCCTTCTTCATCCAATAAGGTTTCCAGTCGCGGTTGTTATCAAGCGCCCATTGCTTGGTTGCCGAGATGTAGCCAATCGGGGCATCAAGCCACACGTAAAGCACTTTCCCTTCTGCATCTTTCACAGGCACTTTCACGCCCCAATCGAGGTCGCGCGTCATTGCGCGTGGCTGTAATCCGCCATCTATCCAGCTTTTGCATTGCCCGTAAACATTTGCTTTCCATTCTTTGTGCCCATCTATCAACCACTCTTTCAGCCATCCTTCATATTCATTCATCGGAAGATACCAGTGAAAAGTTTCCTTTAGCACCGGAGGTTTCCCGCTCAAAGTTGAAATCGGATTAATTAAATCTTTGGGGTTTAACGAGGAGCCGCATTTTTCACATTGGTCGCCATAAGCGCTTTCGTATCCGCATTTAGGACAAGTGCCGGTTATGTAGCGGTCAGCAAGGAATTGCTTGTTCTCTTCATCATAAAACTGCTCTGATGTTTCCTTCGTGAATTTGCCATTTTCATTCAATACCTTAAAAAAATCACTGGCGGTTGTATGATGCAGTTCGGAAGAGGTGCGGTGATAGATATTGAAATTTATTCCAAAGCGCTCGAATGTTTCTTTGATTTGAACATGATACTTATCTACAATCGCTTTTGGCGTAGTTCCTTCTTTTTTAGCGCGTAATGTGATGGCAGCGCCATGCTCATCAGAGCCACAAACGAAAACCACATCTTCGCCTTTCAGTCGCAAATACCGCACATAAATGTCCGCTGGCAAATATGCGCCTGCAATATGCCCGATGTGCAACGGACCATTGGCATAAGGAAGAGCGGCTGTGATTAAATAGCGTTTTGGCTTATCCAATTGCAGTTTATTTTTGAATTCGTTGCAAAGATAAAGAATGACGTGTCATTGCGGACTCGTTCCGCAATCCCCTGCAAAAGTTTGTTTTCGGAGGATAAAGAAATAAATTCAAGGGGATGCCGGAATAAATCCGACATGACACAATGAACGAATGAAAATGAAACAACTATCTCAAAGCATTGCCCCGCCTTCTCTAAAAGCCGGTGATAAAATCGGCTTGGTTTGCACCGCGCGTAAAATCAGCGCGGAGGAACTGGATTTTGCCATCACAACATTAAAAGCATGGGGATTGGAGCCTGTGCTTGGCGCTACTATCGGACTATCGCTGCATCAATTCGCAGGCGATGATTGGGAACGCGCGAAAGATATGCAGCGCATGATGGAGGATGATTCTATTAAAGCGATTCTTTGTGCGCGGGGCGGATATGGCTCGGTGCGGATTATTGACAAGCTGGATTTCGCGCATTTTAAAAAAAATCCCAAGTGGATTATCGGATATAGCGACATCACGGTGTTTCATGCGCACATCCATACGATGTACAACATCGAAACAATTCATTCCACGATGCCGCTGAATTTTAAAACCAACACCGTTGCGGCATTGGAAACTTTGCGCGATGCGCTTTTTGGCACGAAACTAAAGTATGACTTGCTTCCGCATGAATTGAACATAATTGGCGAAGGCACGGGGCAGCTTGTGGGAGGTAATCTTTCAGTGCTTTACAGCATCTGCGGCTCGCGCTCTGATATTGACACGCGCGGCAAAGTTCTTTTCTTAGAAGATTTGGATGAATATCTTTACCACATTGACCGCATGATGATGCAACTCAAGCGCTCCGGCAATTTCCGCTATCTTGCAGGAATGGTTGTGGGAGGCTTTACGAAGATGAAAGACAACGAAATTCCTTACGGACAAAACGCGCTGGAAATTATTTCATCGCATGTGAAAGACTATAATTTTCCGGTGGCGTTTGATTTTCCCGCAGGGCATATTGAAGATAATCGCGCACTCATCATCGGCAGAACTGTGCATCTTGATGTAGATTCTGCCGGAGTTGTATTGAAGTTTCTGTAATAAATTTCTATCCTTGTATGCTCAATAGCTCACCGCAAGGGCGCAGAGCCGCTAAGAAAATAAAACCTTTGCGCCTTAGCGTCTTTGCGGTGTAAGTCTGAATAATATGGAAACACTGCAATATTTCATCGGCTCTATCTGGCAAGCTATCACTCCGCTTGAAGCCATCGGGTTTGGCTGCGCTTTGGTTTATTCATTGCTTGCGAGCTATGAGAAAGTGTGGTGTTGGCCCTTCGCAATTATCAGCACTGGTATTTTCACCTATATGTTTTTTGCCGACAACGTGAAACTGCAAGGCTCGCTGCAACTGTTTTATCTGCTGATGGCAGCTTACGGATGGTATGAATGGACGTATGGCAAAAAGGATGCAGAGCCACTGCACATCACATCGTTTCCTCTTAACAAGCTATTACTTGTCTTGCTTATCGGTATTCCCTTCACAGTTGCCGGTGGATTGCTCAATCAGCACTATAACGCTGATATGCCTTTTCTTGACAGCGCCATTACTATTTATTCTCTTATCGGCACCTGGATGATGGCGAAGAAGATTATACAGAACTGGTTTTTCTGGATGGTAATTGACCCGTTCAGTATTTGGTTTTTTGCTGAGCGCGGACGCTACCTCATCGCATTTCTGTTTTTCATTTACACACTCATCGCAATTTTTGGATATTTCAAATGGAGGAAGGAGATGAACGTGCAGCAAAAGGCTTTTGCGTAGCATCTCTGGAAAGCCTCACCCCGCCTCTCTCCATTTGGAGAGGGAGTCCGAACAGTAACACAATGAAAACAGGGACTTTAATTAAAATCGCCATCGTTGGTCCTGAATCATCCGGAAAAACTTTTCTTGCCGAAAACCTTGCAGCGCATTACAACTGCCTTTGGGTGCCTGAATATGCAAGGGGATATTTAGAGAAATTCACCCAGCCTTATACGCAGGCTGATGTAGAAATAATTGCAAAGGGACAAATAAAAACTGAAGATAGTGCGGCAGCGCAAAGCGCGAGTCATCCTGAGCGGAGTCGAAGGATGCTTATTTGTGATACAAATCTTCTCGTAATTAAAATTTGGATGGAAGATAAATACGGCAATACACTTAAGTGGATTGAAGAAGAAATCATGCGCAGGAAATATCATCTGCATCTGCTTACCGCGCCCGATATTCCTTATGCAGATGACCCGCTGCGCGAGAATCCTGAGCGCGGGGAATATTTCTTTGAAAAGTATGAACAGTTGCTGCTTGAATTGAAACTGCCTTATAAAATCATTTCGGAAAAAAAGCGCGTTGAAACAGCCATTGAAGAAATAGGAAAGCTGATTTAATCTCTTTCAATTTAAAATTTACTACTTTTGGAATGTCTTCAGGGGTGTCTGCCAAGCGGACTGAGATTATACCCGATGAACCTGATCCAGGTAATGCTGGCGTAGGGAGGAAGCGATTTCATTCCGGTAGTCATCCCCTGTTTTATTCATTTAAAAATTCTCCGGAATGAAAAATTACATTCTCACCGTGCTTGTTGTTATTGCCCACCATGCGTTTGCGCAACATGTGTTGCAAGGCGTTGTTGTAAATGAAAAAACACAAGAGCCTGTCACGGGCGCAACCATTCAACTCAAAGAAACTTTTAGCGGCACTACCACTGATGTGGAAGGAAAATTTTCCATTCATTCAAAAAAAGAAAACGCAACGCTCATCATCAGCCACCTGAGTTTTGAAACGCAGGAAGTTGACGCAACTGCAACTGAATTAAGAATTGCACTGAAAGAAAAATCTTTCCTCGCAGATGAGGTGATTGTTTCCGCCACACGCGCTAACAAAACTACCGCGCCTTCTTTCACCGAAGTGACAAAAGATGAAATCAAAAAACAAAATCTCGCGCAGGATATTCCTTATTTGATTGACCAAACTCCCTCTGTCGTTACCACCAGCGATGCGGGCGCGGGTGTGGGCTACACGTATCTGCGCATTCGCGGCAGCAACCAGTCGCGCATCAACGTAACGGTGAACGGCATTCCTTACAATGAAGCCGAGTCACAGGAAGTCTATTGGGTTGACTTGCCTGACTTCGCATCCTCCGTTGATAATATCCAGATTCAGCGCGGTGTGGGTACTTCTACCAATGGCGCGAGCGCGTTTGGCGGCAGCATCAACATCCAAACAACAGGATTGCAACGTGAGCCATTTGGCGAAATCAGCGGCTCGTATGGTTCGTTCAACACATGGAAAGCAACCGCGCGCTTCGGCACGGGATTGATAAAGAATAAATTCACGTTTGATGGCCGCCTCTCGCAAATAAAAAGTGATGGCTATGTTGACAGGGCGAGTTCTGATTTGAAATCCTATTTCGTTTCGGGCGGATATTATGGCGCAAAAACAATTTTGCGTATCAACGTATTCAGCGGCTTGGAAGAAACCTTTCAGGCGTGGTATGGCGTTCCTGAAAGTTATCTTGATACCATCAGGACGTATAACTATTATAACTATCCAAACGAGGTTGACCATTACAAGCAAGACCATTATCAAATCATCTTCTCGCGCGAGGCAAATGATTACTGGACAATCAACAGCGCGTTGCACTTCACACGCGGCAAAGGCTACTATGAGCAATATCGCGGACCTGAATACAACAACGATTTTGGATTTAATGGAAAGGAATCTTTCGCAGATTATGGCTTGCCTGATTTAGTATTAGAAGACACCACCATCACTGAAACATCACTCGCGCGCAGGCGTTGGTTGAGCAGCTATTTTTACGGATGCACGTTTTCTACATTGTATCAAAAGAAAAAAACAACGCTCACATTTGGTGGCGCTGCCAACCGCTACAACGGCAATCATTCTGGAGAAGTGATTTGGGCAGAATATGCGGGCAACATTCCGCAGGGCTATCTCTATTATGATTCCGATGGCATCAAGAATGATGTGAACGTGTATGGGAAAATGAATTACCAGCCGTTGAAGCGTATGAACGTGTTTCTTGATTTGCAATATCGCTTTGTGAGCCATGAAATTGCAGGCACCGATAATGACAGAAGAATCATCAGCATTGATGAAAAACATCACTTCTTTAATCCTAAGCTGGGCGTGTCGTTCACCCCGAATACAAATCATGAATTGTATGCTTCATTTGCCATCGGCAACCGCGAACCGGCAAGAGCAGATTATTTGGATGCCCCAACCAATGTGATTCCTGAACCGGAAAGACTGCGCGATTTAGAAGCCGGGTATCGCTTTATCAAAGCGAAAAATCTACTGAGCGTGAATTACTATTTTATGCACTATAAAAATCAACTTGTGCTCACCGGAGAATTAAATGACGTTGGCTCCCCCGTGAAAACCAACGTGGACAAAAGCTCTCGCACCGGCATCGAAGTGATGAATAGTTTTAAGCCCGTAAAACAATTGCAGTGGGATGTGAATCTTACTTACAGCATGAACAAGATTAAAGAGTTCACCGAGGTGGTTTATGTGTATGACGCTGATTACAATTTCATCGAAGCTGCTGAACAGCATTATTCCAACACCGATATTTCTTTTTCGCCTTTCCTTATTGCAGGCTCCACGATTGCTTATTCACCTGTTGAAGATTTGCAATTTGCATTCATCAACAAATATGTGAGCAACCAATTCTTGGATAACACGGGCAACGACACCCGCAATATTGATGGTTATTTTCTCGGCAACTTTCGCATCAACTATTCTTTAAAGAAAAAATTCTTTGAAGAAATTCTTTTCACCGTGCTATTGAATAACATCTTCAACACCTCTTATGAGTCAAATGGCTACGTGTACAGTGAAATCTATACGGATGAATTTAGTAGCCGCACAAGAGCAGATTACACCTATTATTATCCGCAAGCGAAGTTTAACGTGATGGGCGGGGTGACGGTGCGGTTTTGAGAACGTGTCATTGCGGACTTATTCAACAATCACAGCCCAAACACCCGCGGGGAGATGCCGGAATAAATCCGGCATGACAGCTTATTGATAATTCGCCTGTATTGCTTTTGCCAATTCCTGAAATTCTTCTTTCGTCAGTTTCACTCTTGGATTGGAGAAACTCAAATCATGCACACTGTTAATCGGGCAGAGATGGATATGCGCATGAGGCACTTCCAAGCCAATCACTGCAATACCGATTCTTTCACAGGGAACGGTTGCTTTGATTGCCTTCGCTACCTTTTTTGCAAACGAAAACATCTTTACATACAACTCATCTTCCACATCAAAAATGTAATCCACTTCTTTCTTTGGAATTACTAAAGTATGTCCTTTTGCAAGCGGATTGATGTCGAGAAAGGCAAGGCACTCATCGGTCTCTGCTATTTTGTAGCAGGGGATTTCTCCATTGATGATTTTGGTAAAAATGCTCGCCATCCGGTTTATCGCTTGATGGAAAGAATTTGAAACTTGATAACTCCACCGGGAGTTGTGATGTCCACTTTCTCGCCTTTTGCTTTGCCGAGCAAGCCTTTTCCAATAGGAGAACCAATGGAAATCTTGCCGCTTTTCAAATCTGCTTCATGCTCAGACACGAGCGTGTATTTTACAACTTTATCTGCTTTTAGATTTTTGAGTTCAACGGTAGAGAGAATTACCACCGATGTGAGCGCTCCGCTGCTTGCTTCCAAGATACGCGCGGTGGAAACAGCATCCGAGAGGAGAGCGATACGCGCCTCCATGTGTCCCTGCGCTTCCTTTGCAGCGTCATATTCCGCGTTTTCCTTCAAATCTCCTTTTGCGCGCGCTTCAGCAATTTGGTCAGCCATCTCTTTTCTGCCTTTCGTTTTCAGAAAGTTTAATTCTTCTTTCAGTTTGTCTAACCCTTCCTGGGTCATGTATTGTATCTGGCTCATAGTTAGTTTGAAGTTTAAAGTTTTGAGTTTTGAATCATCCCCCGGTTAGCGCGTGGGGCAAACGCATCCCCCCTTCGCAAATGCTCAAAGCCATCCCGCAAGGGGGACTTCCATCCACGCATATCCCGTTCAGTTCTCCTGTCTATTATCTCACATCTCATGTCTAATATCTCGTGTCTGGTTTAGACTAAAAAACGAAACGTCTCCAAGGGGAAACGTTTCGTTTGTATGTTGGCAAAAATAAGGATTACAGGATAAAGCGCACACCATATTGGTGTGTTCCTCTGAATGGGCTTGACACTAAGTAAGCATAATCAATGCCGATGGAGGGACTGTTTTCTTTGTCCTTCTTGAGCGGAACCTGCGCGGAGAAGCCGGCACTGATGCCTCTGTGCGCTGATGTTCTTTCCACATCATCATTGATGCCTTTCTCCCAGCGATAGCCGCCTCTGAGCATGAAAATCTCTTTCCACGAATATTCCAATCCTCCGCCTACATTGTCTTTGCCAAATGAGTTGGAAGCATAGTTGAAAATGACAGACAAGCGATGGTCATGCTTTTTCTCTTTGTCGTTTTTCAGGTTGTCCACGTAAATGTCATACGATGCGCCAATGTTCAACTGTGAAGGCAACTCAAATTTTTCCGTGCGCTGGCTTTGCGACTGTTGGTAATCGCCCCCGGGCGCGGCTCCTCTGAATACTAACCCGTCACCGCTGAACTTCATCGGGGTGCCGATGTTGCGCAGCGAAACTCCGAATCGCGCGTTATCCAATTTTCCTGTTACGTATTGAATGCCCAGGTCAATGCAAAAGCCGAATGCTTTCAAATCGTCAATACGCTCGGAGATGATGCGCACTGCCATCCCGGCATAGATGCGCTTGGAGAATGTGCGGGCAAATCCCAAACCCATATTGAAGAATTGCGGTTCGAAAGTTCCCAATCCGCCTTCGGGGTTGGTGGTGGTGGTGCGCTCGATTTCTCCGAAGTTCATAGACATGAAGGTGAAACTCATTGCATTTTCTTTGTCCTTTCCGAACTTCTGACCTACTCCTGCTGCGTTAATAAAGATGTCGGTGCCTTGCAGCCAGTGGCTGCGCGTGAACACCGCTTCGGTTTTATTATGCATGAAAGCAAGCCCTGCGATATTTACGCGCTCGGCTTCCAATCCCATTACACGCGAGCTGTTCATCCCAAACAAGCCTCCGCTGCGCGCCCACGGGTTGATAAGCAATTCAGAAGCTCCCGCTTCACCGGCACGGTCGGGATTGCCTGCCTGGGCACACTTTAGCACCACAGTAACTAAAGCAAACAGTAAGATTGTTCTTTTCACGCCTTTTAAGTTTTCAGTTATCATTAATCAGTTATTCGTTATTGAATAGTCATTTACAAATGATCGAATCAGCAAATCATCGAATCATCAGAACGTATCCAAATCAATCGGTCTTAACACTCCAAACCACTTCACTACTTTTTCACACACGCCATCCGCTTTAATATGAATCAGGTAGAGTCCGCTGGCTACGGGAATGTCTTTATTGTTTTTTAAATCCCAATCAAGCGAATTATCCAAATTGATAACCTCGGTTGTTTTTCCTTCTGAAATATCGCCAGCCACTGCGCGGGTAAACTGGCGGATAAGCGTTCCGTTAATCGTGTAGATAGTAACCGTGCAGTTATCCGGCAGATTGGTAATCTTCACGCGGTTGTCCAACTGGCTGTTCTCATAAGCGGAATAAGCGTAATAGGGATTCGGCACTGCGCGTATCTGGTCGCAGGCATCCTTTGCTACTTCAACCACGTTCAATTCCGTGCCGATGCCCTCAGTGGAGAATGCGTATTTCGGCACGCCACCGTTTGAGCCATCCACCGTAAATCTTCCATAAGGAACATTCACGCGCAGCCGCACTTTTGTTTCAGTGGGAATAAACCCATCCTCCAACGATTTGAATTTATAGCCGGGCGCAATCGTGGACATTGAAGTCCACATGATATGCTGATAAACAGAGTCATTCAGCGGAGTAATTACAAATTTATTCGTGCTGGTTACCGCTCCTGCTAACCGCTTATACACGTTAAAGCTATCTAACATCACGCGCTGAAACTCTGCGCCTTCATCATACTTCGTATTCATCACATAGATGTAATGCTTTCCGCCAAACAGCGGCTCGCTGCCAGGCACAGGGTTGTAGATGGTGGAGGTCGGGTTCCAGATCATGTCGCGTCCGTTTTCGCCAATCAGCCAGGAGTCTTCGCCAAACATCAGATTCAGCCGCTCGCCTGATTCCACATTGATTGCATAGCCGGGAAACCAAGAGCGACCAGTGTCGGAAGCAATATAATTGCCACTCTTATCCCACGAGATATGCTGCCGGATTTGACCTTTGTTGGCGACACCTTCCGTGAGCGTGTTGTCTTCGCCCAACTCAACCACTACGCAGCGCGTCCATTTGCTTTTATCAGCAGTGAGCACGAGGTCAACGCCTTGCAGGTTGTGCAGGCAATTTTCTGTTATTGAAAAGTTGATGGAGGGCGTGAAGGTTTGCCTGTGTTTCCACGGGAAAGCAGGACCATAGGAAAACGGTCTGCCCCCATTGATGCCGCTTTGGCGAATCAGTGTTAGAAATTCCGCATCTGTATTCACCCAGTTTGCAGCTAAACCGTAAGGAGTCCATGTGCCACCCAGCATAGTTCCAAAAACATTGCCGGGGTCATAAAACACTTTAGCGCCAGGACGCCCGCTTGTATCTGACCCGGAATAGTTATGGTCATCAAAAAACTCCAGGAACTGGTCATTATCGCCACCAGTATATTGCCCTGCGCGAATCCAGTTTTGGGAGCTGAATGTTCCCTGATCATTCACGCCTGTGAACCAACGAATTTCTGAATTCTGAAAATTAATGGTTGACTCAATGAAACCGTTTGCCGGGATAAACCCGGTGTTAATATCCTGGGGAACAGGGTAGTCATCAGGTGCCTTTCCCGGCAAGCCCACCTGATTCAGCCTGATAGAAATGCCGTAATCAGCAATTAATTGTTCGTTGGCTTCTTCGATATTTCTGTCGGAAAAAACCTGAGAAAACGGAATATCCGTGTCATCCGGGTAAATATCCAACTGCCATGTCGCTTCGGTGCCGATTAATGAAGTGTTATCCAACACTCCGCGAATCACTACGGGGTTTACACCTGAATCAATCATGGTAAATTCAAAGTAGGCATCTCTCAACTTCATCGGGTCATACACCTTCACATCAATTGGTCCACTGTTTTCTTTATAGACAATCGGACCATAGAAGTGAGTTGGATTATTCATGATGTTGTCAATGGATTCCTGCGTTAATTCCAGATTCAAGCCGCCATTGCCTTTTCCTTCAAGGCGGGTGATTTCAACGCCATCGCCATAACGGGCAACCATATCCGTGCCGCCCCTTGCTGATTCCCACATGTGGGGAATGGCTGAATATACTTGGTAGTTGCGCCTGCCTTGCAAATAAGACGTTTTCTGCCCGCCTTCAAAAGCGCGCAGCGGGTCGTAATCCTCATAGTTGTTGTAGGCATAGGCAACTACTGCGAAGTAGTAGTTCTTGTGGTTTACCAAAGTTTTTGAGCCGGTGGCAAACAAATCTTTGGTGATGCTGAATGTTCTGCGGATGCCTTCATTATTGCCATCCACTTTCAGTTCAGGCACATCGCCACCCAAGGAAGCGTTGAACGTGAAGTTTACAAGCTTATCAATATCATCCTGCACATCCACCTGCGCCACGATGCGGGCGTTGTTTACATCATTCAAATCCTGCACGCTTACCTGCGCATTTTTCAACTGGTAGAGAATGTAACCCTGAAACCTGTAAGTAGTGTCGGTAGCGGTAGGGTCTGTTTCCCAATTGGCGCGGGCAACGGGGTCGGTTTCATTGTAAGATTCACCGACATTATTTGAGGCAGGTCCGTTAAAGAAAGAAATGATCACCTGCTTATCCAACTCGCGGATTACCAAATCAGGCGCATCAGGACCATCCACCAATTTGAAGCAATTATCAAACAATGCCTGCGCCTTGTCAGATGCCGGACCAATGCTGGTTTCAAAATCAGGACAGGGATAAACGCCAGAAGGACGCACCCATATCGCGCCAACGGTAATATTATTCACAGCGCCCGGTTGTAATGTGAATGGACCGGATGATTGCAAAAATCTGCGGTCAGCAGGCGTGTTGTTGCAGGCGCATTCTGACCAAAATTCAGGGAAAGGAGATAGTGGGGGTGGACTTGGAAACATAAACTTCGCAGGAACAGTGCCTCCATAACCGGTACACTCATCGCTGGTGAAAGGAGTATTATCCGTCCAGAAACTGGTCATGTAATTATAAAAATGCACGGCAGTTTGCGGATTTCCGGTTACAGACTGGTCATTGTTGTAGTAAGTAAATGCGGCCATTCCCAATTGCTTCCGCAAACCGGTGCCGGTATCGGGGTCGCTCAAGGGACCTTCAAAGAAGTCAATACCTACCAGCGGAGGGTCAACGCCATAGCCGCGCGTAGCGCAGTCGGCATCAACGGAAGTTCCGTTGTAGCAAATGCCTAAATCACGCGTGGTGTCGCAGCCCACATAATCATTTAGAAAACAACCCAAGTCAGCGTCAACCCACTGTGCCATGTAGAAATTGTTGATGTTGATATTGCCTTTGTTAATCAGTTTGTAGCGGTAGAAGGTCATGTCATTTACTTCATCGCTGGTAGAAAAGGCAAAGGCAAGCGCATTCACCTGGATGCCAATAGGCTGCCCTCCTGTTTCTGTATGGATATTCCCCTTGTCATTATACACCCAGAAAATCATTTGGTCGGCATAGGTATTATCACAATCAGAGTTCAGAATCGGGTAGTCGCCCAGCGTGGGGTCATATAATCCATCGCCATCATAATCAAAAAACGGGGCGAGGTCGTCATTGATAGTGAGGAAATTTCCCAAAGCGCCCTTTGCCCTGAAATTGCCTTTTGCGGGCCATTCAAGAATGGAAGCAGGGATTTGTCCTTCAGGACAACCATTGCCATTATTTGCTATAAAACAAGCAATCACATCGTCAATATCCGATCCGTTCACTTTCCAAAAGCGATTGTATTCGTTGCAATCGGCAATATCAATGGAAGCACTGTTATCTAATGGACCGGGCCAGAAGTCGTTTCCGCTCTGGCGATAGGTTTGCGCGGCAATTTTCAACTGGTTGCCCGCGTCAATGCCGCCCATCCAAATGGCGCCTGCAAACAGCGCATGGATGGAAGGAGCGGAACCGGGCGGTTCAACCTTTGGGACTTCATAGCGGGCATCATTCAAATCCCACCACTTGTCGCCCCCGTTGAGCAGCGTAGTGCGCACGTTGTTGATGTCGAGGTCAACCTGCGCGCTTGCGGGGTTGCAGGTGGCGGCAATGTCTTTATAGCCAATGGCAACTTTGCCGGAAAAGCCGATATTTTCCGTAGCGGCAACGGACAGGGCAACAACGATGGTTGCTGCGATGCTGAAGGCTTGTTTATTCATAATTCAGCGGTTTTTCATAAAAAAAGTTAAGCCTCACCCCGCCCCTCTCTAAAGGAGAGGGAGTCCAAACATTTTCGCGACACTGCCCCGAAACTGCGCCTCCCTCTCCTTTGGAGAGGGACAGAAAGCGAAGCGCTTCAGGGTGAGGCAAAATTGTTGAGGTGAACATTTTCATAATTAATCAATTCATTAAAAGCTAAATATCCCCCCAATACGAACATGCCTCGGAAGGCTGAAGTTGCCCGGTTGGTTGATAAACGCTCTGTATAAATCCTGATAAGAAGTAGCATTCACTTTTCCTGTGATGTCTTGCTGCCCGATTTCTGATGTCAGGTAGCCGTCATCACCCGGGTTGCCGGTGTAGGGATAAATATTGATGATGTTCTGCGTGTTCAGCACATTCTGAATCAGCACATACACATTCAGCCTTAAATCCCTTTTTGCCGGAATCACTTTTCCTTCTGCATCTTTCTTCTTCGGTGTCAGGTTGAAGTCTTTCCACACGCGCAGGTCAAGGCGGAAATTCCAGGGCAGGCGCGAGCCGTTGAGCGAACCCGTTAAAATCTTTCTTGTTGCCTGTGAGAGCAATGCTTCGGCAGTAGCGTTGTTCTGCTTGGTGTAAGGCTCGCCTGAACGGGTTCTTGCGGTGATGTTGAAGCCGAGGTCAGATAAAATAGCTTTCCCCTTTTTGGTTCTCGGTCCTTTATAATTACCGTAGGTATCATTCCCGAAATCATAATCAATGGTGAGGTTAATCAGATGGCGCGAATCAAAATCAAGCGGGGCGATGGTGCGCAGGTTTGGCTGCCCGGAGCCAATCAAATTTAACTGTGAAGTGGAGTTGGAGCCTGTTCCTTCGGCAAACTGAATGGTGTAGTTGAAGCGCAGGTTCAGGTTGCTCTTGTCGCTGCTGCGCATGCCGAAGGTCATTGAGAAGCCTTTCACCGTACCGAAATCCACGTTGCCGAATGTCTGGTAATCTCTCGGATAAGCATAGGCGACATTCACCACCTGAATCATGTCTTTCATTTCGCGATAAAATGCAGTGAAGGTTACATAGGAATCATCCGAAATTTTTTGCTGGAAGCCCAACTCATAATCAATGGTTTTTTCCGGCTTCAGATTAGGATTGTTGATTACGCTTGTGATGTTTTCATCAAAGAAATACCACACATCAGGCGTTGTCTGCAAGCGCGATTGCGGACGTTGCGTCAAAATATCATAGTGGGCAAAGAAAGAAGATTGCTCCGTGAGGTTGAAGGAGAAAGCCAAACGCGGCATCACCGTAATCTGCGGCTCGTAATCTTTAAACGAATTGGAAGGCTCGAAGTCTTCCGACTTGATGTTGTCATTGGGGTTTACTAAAAAAGGAGTAATTCTTCCCGTAGAAGATGCCTTCGCAATTATCTGCGCACTGTTTGTTTCCGTGCCGTCAGCGGTGTACCACGTGTCTCCATCACGGTAGCCGACAGGAACGGGATTTGATTTATTGAAATCATCCACATACACCACATAGTCATTGCCAATGTTGGTCGGCACATCTCCGTCTAACCGGCTGCTTGCTTCTTCCACCGTATATGCCTGATAGAGCAAGTAGCTGTCGTTCAATATTTTTTGGTTTGCATCATAGCGGTCAACGCGCACACCGACATTGAACAGCAAGTCTTTGAAGTTGAACTTATCCTGAATGTATGCAGAGGAATAAATCGGGCGGAAGGCGCCAATTTCTCTTGTGAAATTTCCGTTTGCATCTTTCTTTTTAAAGAAATCATCAAAAGACGGGTCGCTGTTCAACTTGTTGCCGAGGTGGTCATAGCCAAACCAGGCGGCATAGGGATTTCCATTATTCAGCAATTCATCCGCGCTGAACATATCCAAAGAATAAAAATCAGGGCTTAACGCATCTATATTGATGAAGTCGGTATTGTCAACGGGCAATCCTAATTTATTCCGCAATGACTTGTCGAAGTAGGACTGCTGGTCGGCAACATATTGCCGGTCATACAGAATCGTATCGTTCTGTCCGAAAGCGGGCGCATTCGGGTCGTTGTAGTCATAGATTTCTCCATCAATCAACAGTTTCGGATTGTCGAGATTCAACTGGTCAATGTGTTTGTTGGCAAGCTGGCGCATCAATTCCCATAAACCAATGGGGGTAACAGAATAGCCGCGATCAACACGCTGCTCAAACTCAAAACCGAATTCAATGCCATGCTTGTTGCGCGCAGAACCACCGGGCAGCACATCAACAGAACCCAACACGCTCAGGCGGAACTGATCATCGTCATTATTAATACCATAGCCGTTGAACTGGCGACCGGTGTTATACCAAATATCATGCGGCACGCGCGGACGGTCGCCATTGCGCATTCCGCCATTTACCAGCACCTGATCAAGCGATTGGTAAAAACCATCCTGTGCGCCACCCTGCGGTGTTGTCCACCAGCCATTTTCAAATGTCGCTCCTGCCAATTCATAATACTTGTTTGGGAAAGCGGTGCCGGTGGGATTGATTGTGGAAGGAGCAAAGCGCACCAACGTATCCTGATAGCCTAACAATGTCCAGCCCTCTTTGCCGGAAACAGGGTCGTTTGCATAATCATAGATAGGCTGCTTCAGAACGTCATAGTTTCCAAGATAGCCGTAGTTGAACGGGTCGAAACCGTGTGAATCATCTTCATACTTGTCATACACTTTCGTGTAATCGAATTGCACCGAGTAGTTGGCATTTTGAAAAGCAGTCTTTCTTGAGCCTTCGCCATCAGCCGCATCATCCGGCTTGTTGGAAGCGAAGCGCTGACGAAATCTTCCGAACACGCGCCAGGTGTTATCATTATATAACGGATTGTTCACGTAGTTGAACATCGTGTAGCGGTCAACCCAATCGTGATAGCGCACGTAGTTGTAGTTTCCGCCAAAGGTGAGGTTGATAGTTTTTGACGGCTTGATATCAAACTTGCCCGACAAGGAATAGCCGTTGCTGACTACATTCGGTTTGGTCTTTACATTCTCGATTCCTTCCTGCGTAACGGTTTCCGTGGTTACGATAAACGCATCGGATGTCTGAGCAGGCACCAAAGGGTTTGCTTCCAGATATTTCAGCGTATCGTCTTTTGCTACCCACACGCCCACCGCAGAGGGAGTCGGGTCTTCCTGGCGCAGATATTCACCCGCCACATAAAATCCCACAACAGATTCTTCTTCATCTGTTCCCTTTTTTCTTTTCACAAGCGGACCGGTTAAATCAAAACTACCGAGCGTGTATCCATAAGCATCCATTCCTTTGGAAGTAGCGCCTTCAACGCTTCCACCCCAATCGCTTGATGGACCTTTCGTAGTAATGGAGATGATACCGCCCGTTGCATCCCCGTATTTTGCAGGAATGCCTCCGGTGATTACTGTTAACTCTTCAATACCCTGCGCAGGAACCTTTGTGCTTCCGCGCACGCGCACCCCGTCAATCACATACTCTGTTCCGTCTTCTCTTGCTCCTTTAATATTCAATCCGCTTTTTTCATCAGCCTGGTAAACATTTGCCGACAGCGAGCTGATGGAGTTGACATCTCTTGTTGCCAGGTTGGCAATATCTTCGCTACGCACTGTTGTTTCGCTTTCATTCCCTTTCTTTACGATAGGCGCTTTCCACACAATTTCAATGGCTTTAATCATGACATCTTTTGGAGCCACCGTGAAATCAAGCGTGGTGATTTTATCTGCGTTTACAACTACACCGCTGATTCTGGTTGTGTCCATGCCGATGTAAGTTACCGTCAAGTCATACTTGCCGGGGTTCAGCGGTTTAATCACATAGTAGCCATCAAAATCAGTTACAGCGCCAGTAATCAGCCTGCCGTTTTGATAAGCGCCTACCGTTGCGTTGAACACGCCTGACTTCTTATCATCCACCACCTGCCCGGTGATTTCTCCCGTTTGCGCGTAGAGGCTTGACAAACGGAAAAGCAGTAGAACTGCGATTGAGAGTAATATCCGCATAACCAGTTGTTAATCTATTTTTAAAAAGCGGGTAAATATAACAAAATCCGAAACTCGCTGAAAGCGGTTGGAAAAAAATTACATTCCCCCGACAAATGTCTTCCGTCATTCTGAGCGCAGCGAAGAATCTCCCGCTTTGGAGCTAAGAGATGCTTCGCTCTGCTCAGCATGACGACTTATAAAGTATATTTCATCCGACAGACGTTCTGCCGTTTTTTTTTTAAATCATCTTCCCTCGCGGAACGATGATTTCGTCATTGAATAAGAAGAAGGAAAGTATTCCAGAACGCCACTTCAGTCAAGCCTCTTTCCGATGCAGTGGGGAACCCGACACCGGTTGTCATTTCAAAAAATTTCGAGGATTTCATCGCGCTTGCAGTTGTTCTTTCAAAACACATTTTGGTAACACTCTGTGAATTAGGACTGCAACTTTTTGATTTTGGTTGCCAGCAGCATTGCAATTTTTTCTTTTGATTCTTTTGTAAGCCCTGCAAGGTGGGGAGTAAGCAGCACCCTCCGCTCTTTCACGAGCGCGTCAAACCATTCTTTTTCATTGGGAGAAAGGCGATTGAGCTTTTCATTTTCCAACACATCAAGTGCAGCGCTCAGCACTTTGCTCTCACGAACGGCTTTGAGCAAGTCAATGGTTTTAATGTTTTGTCCGCGCGCGGTGTTGATAAGCCAGATTCTTTTTTTGAAGCGCGTGAGAAAATCATAATCCACTAAATGTATTGTTTCCGTTGTGAGCGGAAGATGCAGACTAAGAATGTCTGCGTGTTCAAAGATTTCTTCGGGCGTGCTTTCTTTCACATGCCCGCTGCTGAATCCTGTTTTATATTTGTCATACGCCAATACTTTAACATCAAACCCGCTCAGGCGTTTTGCAAAAGCGCTGCCCGTGTTTCCATAGCCGTAAATGCCAACTGTCTTTCCTCCGATTTCAGTGCCGCGGTTTTTCTCGCGTTCCCATTTAGAGTTTCTTACTTCTTGTTCTGAGAGATGAATGTTTCTTAACAATGAAATCAAGATGCCGATTGCAAAGTCAGCAACTGCATCGCAGTTGCCTTCGGGCGTGTTGATGCACGCGATGTTATTCTGCTGCGCATATTCCATGTCAACAATCTCCATTCCCGAACCCATGCGCGCAATGAACTTCAGCTTCTTGCCTTTATCAATCAGCGTTTTGTCGGCAGTGGTTTTGCTGTTGATGATGATGCCTTCAAACTCCTGAATGATTTCAAGAATTCCCTGCTGATCAATTTCGGGGCGGTAATCAATTTCAAACGCGCTTCCTTCCATTTCGCGGAAGAAAGAAAGGTGGATGTTGTCGGTGACGAGGATGGTCATGCGGAAAGTTTACAGTTGTCAGTTTACGGTTTGCAGTTTACGGTTTTCTGTTGTGATGCTCTTTTTCATAAGCTGAAAACTGTAAACAGAAAATTGAAAACCACATCATGCTCCTCAAGCGAAAACTTTATCTTTACTGAGTGAAAGCGAAAAAAGTAAAACCTGAACAAAAAGATAAATCGTTGCGGGAACAAATCCTCCAATCTATGGTTGCATCCTTCAAGATAGAAGGGATTTATGTTCCCGAAGACCTTGCAATCGCTGCATTGAAAAAAGTTGAACTTAACTTGGGAAAACAGAACGGATAAAATCGGTAATCAGGCTGTAATCCTTTTCTGCTGCTTTTTGAATCGCAGCAACATAAAAATCAAATTCCTTTTTACCGACATTTTCAAAACGTAAACACGGGAAGCCATGTTTGCGCACCATCAGATTCGCAAGCATACGCGCGGTTCTTCCATTTCCTTCACGAAAAGGATGAATGAAAAGCAACTCTCCGTGAACTTTAGCAACATCAGCAATCAGCGCATCTTTATTCCCTTATGAATGTGGAAGTTTTTTTAAAACTTCCGTGTTAAATGTTTCCATTGTTTGAGGAAGAAACTTGGCGGCAGCAAATGGAAATCCGCCTTTTGAAAGATTAACATCACGGTATTTTCCGGCAAAAGCATAGAGATGTCCTAATGCTAACTTGTGCATCTTAAGAATATACTTTGTGTCAAACTTTGTCTTAGCAGACAACTGTTCAGTTAAAACGATTTCCGCTCTTAAGAAACCTTCAAACTCAGACAAAGCAATATCCCCGGGTATTGTAAAACCAAGGAGGTTGGGGAGGACTTCATTCTGACTATCAGGCGTTTGATATTTCACGATGCTCAAAAGTAAGAAAATGAAAAAAGCATCAGGGCTTTAAAAAGTCTTTTCGTTTGAAGGGAACTCTGAAACCATTTTCGCAATCGCAATAAAATCCTCCATGCTCAACTGCTCGGGGCGCTTTTCAAACAACTTGTCTTGCAAAGTTTCTGCTGCAAGCAATTGCGATAAACTATTCCGCAGCATTTTTCTCCGTTGATTGAATGCAGCTTTCACTACTGTTTTAAATGTGGCTTCATCGCAAGCAATGGAAGTAACGCTATTGCGCGTGAGGCGCACTACGGCTGAATGTACTTTAGGCGGTGGGCTGAATGCAGCGGGAGGAAGTTCCAGCAGATATTCCCTTTCATACCAGCAGGGCAGCAACACGCTGATGATGCCGTAATCTTTGCTGCCGTGTTTTGCGACAACGCGCTTCGCTACTTCGCGTTGAAACATGCCCACGACTTCTTTCACCTGCTCGCGATGTTCAAGCGCGCGGAAAATAATTTGTGTGGAGATGTTGTAAGGAAAATTTCCAATGAGCGCGATTGTTCCGGTGGTTCGACTTCGCTCACCATGACCAGCCCGCGCGTTATCCTGAGCGGAGTCGAAGGATGTAGCGTTGACTGGCGCGGGAAAGAGTTTGGATAAATCGCTGCGCAGGAAATCTTCATGATGTAATCTTCCTTTCAGCGCTGGAAAATGTTGCAGCAGGTAAGCGTTTAAATCTCTGTCAATCTCGATGGCGTGATAGCGCTCTCCGAATTTCTTCAATAGAAACTTTGTGAGTACGCCTTTGCCCGGACCGATTTCCACCACATAATCCGCATCTGCGCGAAGGCTGTTGACGATAGTTTCCGCGATTTGGTCGTCATTCAGGAAATGCTGACCGAAACGCTTCTTCGCCCTGACGAAACCCTCGTTTCCGTTTTGTTTTAATCGGTAATTTTGACGCTTCACTTTTTCGTTCAGATTTTAGACGTTAGATACAAGACGTTTGCTGTTGAAGTTCGGATTTTGATTTAAACTCTGTCATCTTCCATCTAAAATCTTTCATCTAAAATCTTGACCATGTCCACCGCTTCCATTCAGCTTGTTAAGAAAATTAATCCTGCTTCCAACCTCCTTATCCTTGCCGACAAAGAAACACAGTTTGCAAGAGCCGGGTTGAATGCCGAGCAACTCAAGTTCATCAAGAAAGCCATTAAGAATAAGCAGAAACCCATCACGCTGAATGAAGCCGGAAAATTCCTGTTCGTGGTTTTCAACGAAGATAGCGATAAGGGCTACAAAACAAACGAGCAGTGGCGCAAGGATGCGTGCAGCGTAGTGGCATTGTGCAACCAAAACAAGCTGGAGGAGTTGTCGCTGCTGAATCTTACGGGGAAGAAAAAAGTAACTGCTTATGTTGCAGAAGGCATTCTGCTCGGCAACTATCAGTTTTTAAAATACAAAACCGGAGAGAAGAACGGAGTCAACTCGCTGAAAACAATTTTCATCAACGAGGGGGAAGCAGATATTGAAAAATTGAAAAGCGCAGAGATTGTTGCAGAGGCGACATTGATTGCGCGCGACCTTGTGAACGAGCCGCTTTCTTATCTCACCGCAGAACAACTCAGCAAAGAAATTCAGAAGCTTGGCAAAGAGGCGGGCTTCAGCGTGGAGGTGTTTAACAAAGCAAAGATTCAATCGCTGAAGATGGGCGGCTTGCTGGGTGTGAATCTCGGCAGCCCCAATCCGCCTACGTTTAATATTTTGGAATGGAAGCCGCGTGGCGCGAAGAATAAGAATCCCTACGTACTGGTGGGTAAGGGTGTAGTGTATGACACGGGCGGCTTGAGTTTGAAACCAACTCCCGGCTCGATGGATGCGATGAAGTGCGATATGGCGGGCGCTGCTGCTGTGGCATGTTCCATCTATGCGATTGCAAAAGCGAAACTACCGCTGCATGTTATCGGGTTGATTCCCGCAACGGAAAATCGCCCCGGTGGAAATGCATACGTGCCGGGCGATGTGCTGAAGATGCATGATGGCAGCACGGTTGAAGTATTAAACACAGACGCAGAAGGCAGATTGATTCTTGCCGATGCATTGAGCTATGCGAAAAGCTACAAACCGGAATTGGTGATTGACCTTGCTACGCTCACGGGTGCGGCAGCGCGCGCGATTGGTCCCGAAGGGATTGTGTATATGAGCACTGCGAAGGAAAAAGTGAATAATGATTTGGAGGAGAGTGGCAACCGCGTGTATGAACGCCTCGTGGAGTTTCCGCTGTGGGAGGAATATGACAACTACATCAAGTCGGATATTGCCGATGTGAAAAATATCGGTGGGGTGAATGCGGGTGCAATCACTGCGGGCATGTTTCTGAAAAAATTCACGGACTATCCGTGGATACATCTGGATATTGCCGCTCCTGCCTTTTTGGATAAGCCGGATGCCTATCGCCCGAAGAATGGCAGCGGTGTGGGGGTGCGTCTGCTCTTTGATTTCTTTAAAAACAAAACAAACTAAATGTCTGATAAGCGGGTAAAGGTGGGAATCACCATCGGTGATTTCAATGGCGTGAGCGCAGAAGTGATTCTGAAAACATTCAATGAGCCATTGATGTATGATTTCTGCATTCCGGTGGTGTATGGCTCAAACAAAGTGCTGGCTTACCACAGGCAACATCTTGACCTTGACAAGGTGAACATCCAGGTGGTAAAAGACACAGATACCCTGCACCCGAAAACACTCAACGTGATTAACTGCTGGGAGGAGGATGTGATTTACAACCTTGGGCAGGCTTCCACGAAAGCGGGTGACCTCGCGCTGCTTTGCCTTGATGAAGCATTGAAAGATATTTTCGCGAAAAAGATTGACGTGCTCGTTACCGCCCCGCTCAACAAAAGCCAGGTGAAGCCCAAGGGAAAAGAATTTACGGGACACACCGGCTACATCACGCAGCGCTGCGGCATGACGGATTCGCTGATGCTGCTCGTGAGCGACAGGTTGCGCGTGGCGCTTGTCACCGAGCATATTCCAATGAGAGAAGTGGCGGAGCAGGCGAATGCTAAAAAGATTTATACCAAGCTGGAAATCCTCAACAACACGCTGAAAAAAGATTTCGGCATTCCCGGTCCGAAGATTGCCGTGCTCGGATTAAATCCACACGCAGGCGATGGCGGCTTAATCGGTAAGGAAGAAAAAGAAGTGATTGCGCCCACCATTGCGAAGGCGCAGGAAAACGGCATCCTCGCTTTTGGTCCTTATCCTGCTGATGGATTTTTTGGCGCGGGACATTACAAAAAGTTTGATGCCGTACTCGCGATGTATCATGACCAGGGACTTATCGCGTTCAAAGCGATTTCCTTTGATACGGGCGTGAACTACACAGGCGGCTTGCCTATCATCCGCACTTCGCCCGACCACGGCACGGGCTATGACATCACCGGGAAAAACCTCGCCAATCATGAATCATTCCGCGAGGCGGTGTTCACAGCCGTTGACGCATTCCGCAAGCGCAGGGATTATGAAGAATTTTCTGCCAACCCGCTGAAGCGCAGGAAGATTGAGCAGGATTGAGTCGCACAACCCATGCACCATTAGTAGAATAAATTCGATTTGATAAAAAAACAAAGCCCCGCATGTTGCGGGGCTTTGCTGCAATTCAAAGTTGCGGGTTTTATTTAGCTACGCACTACTGTATTCAGGCTGTCGCTCCACGGACCGCTTTTTTCTACATCCGAATTGTTGCGCCAGCGGAGGTAAGCATAGATCCGCTTGCCTGCATCAACGGGGCTGATGTCAAGCGTAAATTTTGCTTTGGTGCTCATCGCCACCAGCGGGCAATTATCTACCGTGGCGGGTTGCGTGCCAATGGCATAGCGCACTTCCACGCAGTCGGCAGTGTCGAGAATAGAAGCGCGCTTCGTTTCCGTAGCAGTGCGGCAGGTAAACTGCACCTGCGAGCCGGGAAGCGCATCCAAACCACCAAACACCACTGAAGTAATCTGCGGGCGCGGGCTGTGCCCGCTGTTGCGCACGTTGAAGCCCATCGCATTAATCTGCTCTTTGTTGATGAGCGGATTAAAAATGATGTACGCATTGGCTAAGCCTTCAATAAACTGCTCATACTCATCGCGCACAGTGCGATAAGCCTGCACCTGGATAGGCGTGCGCGTGAGCTTGTTAGTAATAAAGCCATACATCATCTCATACTGGTTTTTAAACTGCGTGAGTTCAGTAACGCGGTCACTCGGGATGAGCCACACAACAGCATTGGTGGTCACCACCTGACAGAGGTACTGCTGAAAACTGAAAAACAACGCATCGGATAAACTCTTAAAATAAACAATCATCGTTCTGGAATTTAATGGGTTAAAAAATACCGGCTTGCAGGCGTTTGTTGTTTTTTTAAACCCGCTTGCCGGGCGTATCGCTGAGTTTATACGTGTGCTGCTTTTGTTTGTTGCGTGAATAATTAAAGTTGTACTAAAATTTTATTTAGCTTCTTAATCTGCCAATGCTATGTTTATAGACTAAGTAATAAGTGCAAGATAGACTACGTATAATTACGTACGTGTTTTAGCGTATGTAAAAAGGGGAAGTGAGGTTCTTACGAAAGGAATTACCAATGTAGCAAATAGATGGCGGTTTTCAGAAGGGATGATTTAATAACAAAGAGGTTCGCTTGTAAAAAGCAAGTGAAAAACAGGAGCATTCCTAAAAATGGAAAGCGTGAGATGAAAAGGAAAAAAAACGGTCGTATATTAGAGCATTAAAAACCGAATTTTCAAACAGGTTTCGGGAGCATAAACGCCAGCAGCATGAGCAATCATTTTACCACGGTGAAAATTGAAAACTTCAAATCCATCAGGGAGATGAAGTTTGATTGCCGCAGAATCAACCTGTTTATCGGTGAACCGAATGTAGGCAAGTCAAACATCCTTGAAGCGCTGGGGCTGTTTAGCGCACCTTATAGTTCACATAATATTAAGCCATCTTCAAAGGAGAGTAATTATTTCGGGTGGGATCAAATCAGGTATAAAGACCTTGCCGATATTTTCTTTTTCCAAAACACAGGAAAGCCAATTGTTGTTAAGACAGATAAAGGGATTGCTCATTTTGAGTTGAGAATTCCGGAGCGTGAGGAGTATGAATTCTACATAACTGCGACTGAAGAACAATTAAATACTCTAAAAGCATCTTTAGGTAATTCTGATTTTCAGAACAAGTTAAAAAAAGTAAGAGAAAATTCAATAACTGAATTTCTCCCTAATTATTACTTGAACATGGACAAAGATGGGGATGTGTCCTACCATGCAGCAGATAGAACAGTTTTCAGCTATGCAGGATTTGTAAAAAAATATTTATTTAATTCTACTTTGTTTAAATCAGAAAAGCATCACAGTAGATTTTCCACTTCCCTGCTCCCCTCTTACGGCTCTAATCTTTTCACCATTTTGCAGGGCAATCCTCAATTAGGCGAACTGGTAACAGGTTTGTTTAAGAAATATGATCGCGAACTGGTTTTTATCCAAAATACTGCCGAATATGTAATTCAGCGTAAGCTTGGCAGTGTTGCCAACCAGCTTCCCTATGATTCCATAGCCGATACGCTGCAACGTATTATTTTCCACTTCGTTGCCATCCGCTCAAATAAAGATTCGGTGTTGCTGTTTGAAGAGCCGGAAGCGCACACCTTTCCCACGTATGTCACGCAAATTGCGCAGGAAATTATTGATTCGGAAACCAACCAGTTTTTCATCGCTTCACTCAGCCCTTACTTAGTGGAGAAGATTATCGAAAAAGCCCCTGCCGAAGATGTGGCGGTGTTTGTTTGCAATTATGAGCAGCATCAAACCACCGTGCGTGAACTTACTTCTGAAGAGTTGAGCGATATTAAGAAGTACAACTACGACATTATCTATAATGTATCTTCTTTTGAGAAATGATTCATCCCAAGTGTATCATCCCTGAATGTGACGCAGATACATTCTTTGTGGAAATAATGAGCGGATTACAACCGCGCTCGCCCAACCATTAGCATAGTAAAAGCGAAGTGCTGAAAACGCTTGCGAAAATTGATGTGCCCAAAGCCCTCGGCATCATTGACAAAGACTCTCATGCAAAATTTCAGAAGGATTTAGCACAAGAGGAATTTAAAGTGCATGACCATGACAATGAGGAAGGCTTTTTGAAATTATACCGCCATGAAAACGAAAAGTATTTTCTCATTGAGATAGATAAAGAGTTTGAGTATTGGCTCTATCATAAAGTAGTTCCGGAAGCGGGAATACAACTTTCAGAGTATGGTATCCCCGGAGATTGGAAAGAATTTGGTAAGTATTTTAAAGGCGAAAAAGTGCGAACGAAAGGGAAAGTATATCAATTCTTCAAAGCCCTGAAAAACAGCAATTCCGCTTCGCTGCAAGTGTATGTTTCCTGGGTGAAGATGTGTACGAGTTAGATTTCCCGCCATTTTCACCCACCACTTTTCCATTTGCCAACCCGGCAAACCGAAAAGTCGCGGCTTCCAATGCAAAAACCGATGCGGCAAGTGGAAAAACCAACTCGGCAAGTGGAAAAGTCGCAGCTTCCAACCCAAAAACCGAGGCGGCAAGTGGAAAATCCGTGGCTTCCAATGCAAAAGTGGCGCTCAGCAATGCAAATACCATGCTGCCACATGCAATTGTAGCCGGCTCAAAAGACGGGAAAATACCGGAAGGGTGGGAAAGGGAAGGAGTTGCTTAAAACGGCAAATCTTCTTCGCGCACGTTTTCCGCTTCTGCTTTCGTGTAGGCAGCGGCAGGGATAGAGGGTGGCGCGTTAGATGCAGATGCTCTGTTGCCTTCTGCGCCCTGACCCGCTACTTTCCATGCGCGGGCTTCGGTGTACCACTTGCCGTTGTATTCGCGGCTTTCCAATTCGATGGAGGCGGTCACGATTTGCCCTTCGCCCAATGCGAACTGGTCAATCTTGTCGCCCCACACGCTGATGCACACCTTCTTTGGATACTTGCCATCCGTTTCCAGAACGAATTCTTTTTTTCTCCATATTCCGTTCTTGCCGGTGCCTGTTTGTTCGGCTAATAAGGCGACTACTTTTCCTGTGATTTCCATTGTTGTTGGTTTAATCGTTTTTTATTTTGATTGCCTCACCCCGCCCCTCTCCAAAGGAGAGGGAGACCGGGCGAAATGTCTTTTATTTAATTCCTGATTCCTAATTCTAAATTAATAATTCTAATACGCTACTGCAAATATCACTCTTCTTTCCGAAGGTTTCCCGGAGTAAACGCAAGCGCCTGCTTCGGTTTTTGCATCCAGCGGAATGCAGCGGATGGTAGCCTTCGTTTCGTTTTTTATTTTCTCTTCCGTTTCGGCACTGCCGTCCCAATGCGCGGAGATGAAGCCGCTTTTCTCTGCCAGCACTTTTTTGAATTCATCAAACGTGTTCACCTCCGTTGTGTTTTCCGCGCGGAATTTCAGCGCCCTGTCGTAGATGTTTTGCTGAATTTCATCGAGCAGTTTCGGGATGTCGGTTTTCAGCGTAGCGAGCTGCATGATTTGCTTGGTGCGCGTGTCGCGCCTTGCCACTTCAGCCGTTCCGTTTTCCATATCGCGCGGACCGATAGCGATGCGCACGGGCACGCCCTTCATTTCATATTCGGCAAACTTCCATCCGGGCTTGTTCGTTTCGTCATCATCAAATTTCACTTCGAGTCCCAGCGCTTTCAATTCCTGCTTCAGTTGGTTCGCCCGCTCTGCAATCTGCGCGAGTTGTTCGGGCGTTTTATAAATAGGAATAATCACCACATGCAGCGGAGCCAGCTTGGGGGGCAGCACCAATCCCTCATCATCGGAATGCGCCATGAGCAATGCGCCAATCAAGCGCGTAGAAACGCCCCATGAGGTAGCCCACACATGTTCCTGCTTTCCTTCCTTTGTGGTAAAAACGACATCAAACGCTTTGGCAAAATTCTGCCCGAGGAAGTGTGAAGTGCCCGCCTGCAAAGCCTTTCCATCTTGCATCAACGCCTCGATGCAATAAGTTTCCACTGCGCCTGCAAACCGCTCGCTTGCGCTCTTCACGCCTTTCAGCACGGGCATCGCCATATATTTTTCTGCGAATTCCGCATACACATCCATCATCTTTTCCGCTTCAACGATTGCTTCCGCTTTGGTGGCGTGGGCGGTGTGTCCCTCCTGCCAGAGAAATTCAGCCGTGCGCAAAAAGAGGCGCGTGCGCATTTCCCAACGCACCACGTTCGCCCATTGGTTAATCAACAGCGGCAGGTCGCGGTACGATTGCACCCAGCCTTTGTAGGTGTTCCAGATAATAGTTTCAGAAGTGGGGCGGATAATCAGTTCTTCCTCAAGCTTTGCCTCGGGGTCAACGATGATGCCTTTGCCGTTGGGGTCGTTCTTCAGGCGATAGTGCGTCACAACGGCACATTCCTTTGCGAAGCCCTCAACATGCGCTGCTTCTTTGCTCAAAAAACTTTTCGGGATAAAAAGAGGGAAATAAGCATTCACGTGTCCGGTCTCTTTAAACATCTTGTCCAACTGCTCGCGCATCTTTTCCCAAATGGCGTAGCCGTAGGGTTTGATGACCATGCACCCGCGCACGGCAGAGTGTTCCGCCAGGTTGCCTTTCTTCACCAAATCATTATACCATTGGCTATAATCTTGTGCACGCGGTGTGATTTCTTTGCTCATTAAATTTGTGGTATAGTATTTGAAATTTGTAGTGAGCAAAAATAGAAAGAAAAAACTCCTATCTTTTAAACGATGAGAAACATTTACAGTCCAAACGCTAAACAATTCACCATGAAAGCTTTTTCATTCCTAATCATTTCCCTCCTCTCTGCCCCCATCCTCTTTGCGCAAGCATGGGATGATGATGTGTACTTCTCTGCCAAAGATGAAGTGGCAGTTGCCGAAGAAGAAGCGCCACAGGCGCAGCAGCAGCCAGCGGAAAACTATGATGAGCCTGATTATGATTATTCAGACGGCTATTATGAGGAAGGCCAATCTGCCAACAGCCAAACGCAAACTGACGGGCAAGGCAATACTTACATCACCAACAACTACAATGGTGATTATTATGAAAACGATTATGCAACTCGCCTTGACAGATTTTACACTCCTTACTCAGGCTTCGGCTATTACAGCCCGTGCTATGGCGGCTTCTATGACCCGTGGTATGGATATGGCGGTGTTCCCATTTCAATAGGGTTTGGATGGGGCTTTCCTAATTATGGATTCGGTGGCGGATATTGGGGCGGAGGTTATCCTTACTATGGATATGGCGGATGGGGTTATCCCTCTTACGGCTATCCCTATCATGGGCATGGCTATGGTGGCGGGTATGCACATGGCTACAATGATGGCTATTGGAATGGATATAATGACGGCTATTATGGAGGAGGATATAATGACAATCCTTACTATGGTGGCGGCTACTATTACGGACCGAGAAAAGAAAGAGGAGGCTATTCTTCTTATAGAAATGAGTATGCTGAAAAGAAAACCGAGCAACTGGGAGTTGCCCCTGACAGAACAGTGAATCAATTTCCTGTGGGTGAAAATAAAGACTTGATTCAACCCGTGAGAACGGGCAACGAAGTGCAGCCGGGCAATAATGCCGTAAATGGAAATGCGATACAGCCTGCTCGCGGCACCGAAGTGAAGCCCAACACGAATGCTACTCAAATTGAAAAAGGAAATGTGCAACCGGCACGCGGCAATGAAGTGAAACCAAACACGAATGCGAATCAAATTGAAAAGGGCAATGTGCAGCCTTCCCGTGGAAATGAAGTGAAGCCGAATACAAATTACAACACGATTGAGAAAGGGGATGTAAAACCGGCTAATCAACCTTCGCGCGACACGGAAGCGAAGCCTGCGCCCAATCCGGGAACGGGAGTTTCTCCGCGCAACGAAGTTGAAAAGGCTCCGGTTGATAAAGACCAGATTGCTCCGAAACCGGGCAACACAGGCAACCCGAATGTAGAAAGGGAAACGCAATCAAAGCCGGGTTACGATAAGCCGCAAACGGCTCCCAGAGGAAAGGATCATTCCACCACGCGCCCGCAGAATAATAGAGGCAATGCTCCCAGCCGTCAACAGCCGGAGCGCTATGATCCGAAGCAAAATCATGCTCCCCAGCAGAACAATTCCCCAAAGACCTATGACCACGGCAACCAATCAAAGCCCGGCAACATGCAGAGAAATAATAACAACTATTCTGCGCCATCAAACAAGGGAAGAGGCGGCTCTCTGCAACGCGCCCCGCAGGGTGGAAGCAGAGGTGGAATGCAGCCGAGGTAATTTCTAATCAATGAATTTTATGAACGCGAATAGAGAGTTTGAAGTAAACGATACAGCCTGGACTCCCTCTCCCTTGGGAGAGGGACGGGGTGAGGCGATTCGCAGAAAAGGCAATCTTCTTCTTATCGCTTGTTTCTTGTTGCTTGTTGGTTCCGCTTACTCCCAATCAACAGAAGAAGCATTGCGTTATTCTGAACTGCGCTTTGGCGGTTCAGCGCGCGGCATGGCAGTGGCGGGCGCGATGGGCGCAATAGGCGCAGATTATTCTTCGGTAATTAATAACCCCGCAGGCTTGGGGTTGTTCCGAAAAACGGAATTGATGTTCACCTTTCGTTTTGAAAATATGAATACGGAATCACAATACGACAACGGTTTCACTTCTGATAATCGCTTCAATTTCAATGTCGGCAATCTCGGGGCAGCTTTTGCAGGAAAGAAAGAACGCGGAGGCTGGAAGAACATCAACTTCGGCATAGGCTACAATCGCCTCGCGAATTATCATGCAGAGCGTTATTACCGCGGCAACCCTACGGACAATTCCATTTTGCAGAGCTACGCTGATGAAGCTACAGGCACTCCTGCTGATCAACTTTCGTATGGCGACCAGAGTTTTGAATCTGTGCTGGCGTATGATGCTTACCTCATCAACCCGCTTCCTTCTGACATCACACAATACACCACAGTAACCGACAACGCGGATGTTGACCAGCGCATCAATGTAGAAACACGCGGAGCAACTGACGAGCTTTCGTTTGCCGTTGCGGGCAACTATAAACACAAATTGTATGTGGGCGGATACCTCGGCATTCCGTTTATTTTCTACAAAGAGCGTGGTTATCACCGCGAGACAAGCCTCGCTGCGGGGGATGAAGTGTTCAATTCATTTACTATGAATGATCAACTCAACACGTTTGGCGCAGGCGTCAATTTTAAAATGGGATTAATTTATCGTCCCAGCGACTGGGTGCGCTTAGGCGCGGCATTTCATACGCCAACTTATTTCGGCATCAGAGATGAATATTCTTCTTCGGTAACAGTTTCATTTGATACGCTGCCCAATCCTGATTTGGTTTTTCCTATCACGTATGAAGGCGAGTTTGATTATAACCTCACCACGCCAATGCGCTTTGTGGGAAGCGTAGGAGTGATTCTGAAGAAATATGCGTTCCTTTCATTCGACTATGAGTGGGTGGATTATAGCCGTGCGCAATATCACACCGCTTCCGAGCTCAGCGATTTTGAAAAGGATGTGAATGAAGACATCGCAGGGCTTTACGGTTCAGCGCATATTTTCCGAGCAGGCGCAGAAGCCGCATTAGATAATTTTCGCTTTCGCGCAGGCTATGCGCATTATGGAAGTCCGTATGAAAATGCTGCTGCATTGGGCGACTATGATGGTTCCGCAAACTATTTCACAGGTGGCATCGGCATCCGCTTAAAGAAAGTCTATTTCGATCTTGCGTACGTGCATGGCAAATCAAAATCTGTGAACCTTGCGGTGAATGATGAACTCGCTTATGATGAAGCCATTCGCAACAGCGTGATGATTACCACCGGCTTCAGGTTCTAATTCTTCTTGTCGTAAATCTTTTGAATCTCATTCGATTCATGGATAAAAATTCCCGTTGAATTTTTATTCGCACACTTCACCATCGCTCCCGCAACAGCGCGTCCTTCAATCGCCTTGTATTTTTTAAATGGTCCGACAAAGAGCGGTGCAGTGAGGTTGAAAAAAAAGGCACTCGCTTTTTCACCGGCACGTTTTTCTGCTCTGTCACCAAGTAATAAAGAAGGTTGAAAGATATGAATCGTCAGGAAAGGAATTTGCTTCACAGCTTCTTCCACTTCTCCTTTCACGCGGTTGTAAAAAACGAGAGAGGATTTGTTCGCGCCCATTGCAGTCACGAGCAGAAATTGTTTTGCGCCTTGTTGTTGCGAGAGTTGCGCAACCGCAACCGGATATTCAGAATCCACCTTCTTAAATGCAGCCTGCGAGCCGGCTTGTTTAATCGTGGTGCCAAGACAGCAGAACACATCATCCGCTTTCAGCAATGAAGCGGATTCTTGCAACTTCTCAAAATTGATAACATGCTGTTTCAACTTCGGGTGCTCCACAGGAATTTTCTTTCGCACAAGCGCAACGACCGAACTATAGTTCGCATCTTCCAACAGAAAATGCAGACAATGATTTCCTATCAATCCGGTTGCGCCCACGAGCAGGGCGATTTTCTTATTGTTCTCCACGCGATGGGAATTAGTTGTTGTGAAATTTTTAGCGACTTGCCCTACTTTTCATCCGGAACAAATTTATCAAACTAAGTTGCTGGATTTAACCACCACCGCGATTCTCCTTTTCACCGGGCTTATCACAGGCTTCATCAACACAGTAGCAGGTGGAGGTTCGCTGCTCACGCTGCCAGTGTTCATCTTCCTTGGTTTCCCCACCGACATGGCAAACGGAACAAACCGCGTGGCAATCTTCTTTTCAAGTCTTACTTCCACTTATACCTTTCGCAAGCAAGGCATTCGGGGAATGAAATACGGCATCTGGCTGGGACTGGCTGCTATGGCAGGCGCAATTCCCGGTGTCATTATCGCCATGAAGATGAATGATGAAGTTTTTACGAAAGTACTCGCAGGCATCATGATTGCTGTTGCAGGCTTTATTATCGCAGAACCATTTTTCAAGAAACAACACAGCGAAGAAATTCACAGTACGCCAAGACTCATTCTTGCGCTCATCACGTTTTTTTTCATCGGCATGTATGGCGGTTTCTTACAGGCTGGTCTTGGGTTTCTTGTGATTGCCGCGCTTGCAGGTATCAACAAGATGAACCTCGTGAAGGTGAATAACATCAAAGTGATTGTCACTTTTTTTCTCACCATTGTTGCGCTGCTCATCTTCGCCTACAGCGGCAAGATTGACTGGAAATACGGACTCATACTCGCAGTCGGTCAGAGCGCAGGTGGCTGGGCAGGCAGCCTCTGGTCAGTAAAGAAAGGCGAGGTATGGATAAGGCGCGTGCTGCTGTTGATGATTGTGGTGCTGGCGGTGAAATTGTTGGTGTCGCAGTGAAAAAGCCTGACTATCGCGTTACTTCGCGATGGAAAACTTCGTTGCCGCGCGTCCATTCTTGCTGCTTACTTCGATGAAATAAATTCCTTCCGGGAAATCTTCCGTGTTGATGGAAATTTTTTGAGCGTTGAAAGTTGTCGTGAAGATTTCTTTTCCGATGCAATCAAATATTATGATAGATTCTGGTTGTAAGGAAGTAGGCATTTCAACAAACAGCATATTCTCTGCCGGATTCGGATAAACGGAAATTTGTTCTTGCATTTTATCCTCAATGCTCAGGAACAATTCAATTTCAGTTTCATCATTACGAATCGCTTTTGCTTCAATCACCCACGGGCTTAACGTAGCCAATTCTATTGCGCCTTTGCCTGCAATATCAGGAATGAATTTACCGCTCGGAACTTTTGTGCGATTCAGGAAATCTTAAATCATGTCTCTCCTCCTCACTTTCTGTCCTAAAATAAGTTTACAGGTAAAAATTTCAACATGCTCATCGTTGCGCCACTTTATCAGTTCGTCTAATTTTTTTCCGAGGAGGAGGGCGATAAACACATTGGCATCTGAGACAACGCGGTCGGGCTTCATTTCCGCTTGCGTTTTCTGCGCACGTCATTCACCCTATCACAGATTTCTTTGATGCTGATGGTATTTTTCTTCACCGGTTTGTTTAGCCGTCTTGTCTACTCCAGCAGGGCTTTTCTTTCCAGCGCATCTAATAGCTGCTGCTCGTCAGCCTTCATTGCTTCAACATACGTTGTAATTTTATCGACTCTATTGGAAGTGTATTCCAGTTCGGAATGTTTAGTCAAAGTTAATGAAAATGAAAATGCTCCATTCCTTCATATCGTGTAAAAGCAATGGAAGGTCGAAAGATAATCCTCCATCATGTGCTCCAAGTCTGTCTGCGGAAGACTTGAAACAACAGTGGATTGGATGAAGGCTTGGCTGTAGACTAAAGATACGTGAGGGGGTAGATGAATTTGTTTTCTTTCTATTACTTTTATGGCATGAAATATTTACGCTTCCTTTTTATTCTTTTATTAAGCATACCAATTACTGAAACTTTTTCTCAAGTTCCTCATTGGTCTTGGGCAAAAAGTGTTGAAGGAAATGACTTTGATTATTGTTATAGTGTGGCCACCGATGCTAATGGCAATATCTATATAACAGGAGAATTTGCAAATTCGACAATAACCTTTGGGGACTCAGTTTTTACAAGTATTGGATCCTCATCAGACCTTTTTATTGCAAAGTATGATTCATCCGGAGATGTCCTTTGGGCAAGAAAGGTCGGTGGACTTGGAAATGAAGCAGGCAGAAGTATTATCGTTGATGTCAATTCAAACCTATTTCTCACTGGCTATTTTTATAGCCCAACACTCACCTTCGGAAATACCACGTTAATTAATAATGGAGGTGCAGGAATTTGTGATGTTTTCGTTGCAAAGTACGATTCAGAAGGAAATGTTCTTTGGGCGAAAAGTGGAGACGGAAATACTTCCGATTGGAGTTATGGTGCAACTACTGACCAATTTGGCAATGTGTGTATTACCGGAGAGTTCCATAGTCCTTCTATTACTTTTGGGAATATCACATTAACCAATGCTGGCAACGGAAACATTTTTGTGGTGAAATATGACTCTTTAGGGATTCTACAATGGGCAAAAAGCGCTGGAGGAAGTTATTACGATCAAGGATTTGCAATTACTTCCGATGAAGTTGGTAATGTTTACGTTACTGGAGAATTTTCCAGTGATTCTTTGCTTTTCGGAAGCGACACCTTATTTAACGCTGGTTTAGCTGATATTTTTATCGCTAAGTATGATCAAGCCGGAAACATATTATGGGTAAAAAGTGCAAGTGGAAAGTTTTCCGATTTTGCTTACGGAATAACTTACGATAGCGGCAATCTTTTTCTCACCGGCTTCTTTGACAGTCCTTCGCTTCCTTTTGACACTATTACTTTAACAAATGCTGGGATACGAGATGTCTTCGTTGTGAAGTATGATACATCGGGAAATGTAATTTGGGCTAAAAGTTCCGGAGGAAATGCTGAAGATTGGGGATATAGTATTTCAACAGATGAAAATAGTAACGTATGGGTGACTGGATACTTTAAAAGCAACATGATGACATTTGACAGTAATAATACTTTGGCAAATTCAGGTGGTAAAGATGTTTTTATATCCAAGTACGATTCAGATGGAAATATTATTTGGGTTAATGCAGTAGGAAGTAACGATGATGATGAAGGCTTGGCAATTGCATCCAACAAAAATGGAAGCATTTATGTGGCAGGTAATTTTAAAAGTTCTACAATAAGTTTTGGCACTACAACTTTGACAAATAATGGCAGCAATGATATTTTCATTGGAAAACTCGGAAACTCTACAAACACTTCAATAAATGAATTTCGAATAAATAATTCTGTTACAATTTTTCCTAATCCAGCAAACAAAACATTTACAATTTCTACTCCTCGGGATGCAAGACAAGTTCAAATATTCAATCTTAATGGGCAGCTTCTAAAATCAATTTCTATACAAGCAGAAAGCACTCAGGAGTTTTCCTTAACCAATGATGGTATTTATTTGATTAGGGTAATTTTTGATGGTTACTCAGTCTCAAAGAAAATTCTTGTAAACGATAAAAAATAGGTATTGCCCTCCTGCTAAACTACACCATCAAACAGAGCCTATAGGAAAAAAACACGTACGCGCCAAACAAATGCACATCCCTGTATTTCAGGGCTGGAAACTGCAAACAGAAAACCGGAAACTGAAAACTCAATCCACGTTATCGTGGAGGAAAGAATTATTCTTCTTCATCGTAGTGCCTTCATCCACATCGTTGGAGAGCGTATAGCGCGACAATGCTGATTCCGAAGAATGCGGTGGCGTGTTGCCAAGTTGAATATTTCTACGCTTGTAGGCAGGCTCGTTTTCCAAATCGCTCAACCGTTGCGGAGTGCGGTAGCTCTGCTGGCTGAGGAGTCCCGCCCTGCGCTCCTGCATCGCCTGCTGCTCGCTGCGTACGGGTTGCTGCGGCTGTGGTTCATTCTTCTCCTGCTTCATCGTAATCACAAACGAATCGTTTGTTACAGGCGGTGGCGTTGTTTTCTCCACAGGCGGAATGAACGCAGGCTCTTTCGGCTGCGGCTGGTTCGCCACCGGCTCATTGGTTTCCTTTGGCGTTTCAACGGTGCGCGCGTTCACATCCAAATCAATCGTCACCGGCTTGTCAAACAAAGTTGTCGCAGCATCGTCTTCAATTTTCGGCTGCGGCTTTTTCATTCCATCAAAGGGCAGCACGAGCTTGTTTGATTTTTTCGATAAGTCGGGTACCAACTCTTTTTCTTCAAAGCCTGTTGCAATCACCGTTACGCTGATTTTTTCACCAAGTATTTCATCATCGCATGTTCCGAAAATCATATCGGTGTCTGAGCCGCAGGCAGAGCGGATGTAGTCGCTGATTTCATCAATCTCATCAATAGTAACCTGGTTTTTACCGGAGCCTGATGTGATGTTGAGCAGAATTTTTTGAGCGCCTATAATATTATTGTCGTTGATGAGCGGTGAAGAAAGCGCTGACTGAATCGCCTTCAATGCGCGGTCTTCTCCTTCGGCAGTTGCAGAACCCATGATTGCCACTCCACTGTTTTTCATCACGTGCTGCACATCGGCAAAATCCACGTTCACCTGACCGGCAACAGTGATGATTTCAGAAATGGAACGCGCGGCAATGGCAAGAATATTATCAGCTTTCGCAAACGCATCAGAGCGCGTGAGGTTGCCGTAAATCTCGCGGATTTTATCATTTGAAATAATGATGATACTATCTACATTCTGGCGCAATTCTTCAATACCGACTTTCGCCTGGTTGAGTTTTCTTTTTCCCTCAAAATAAAACGGAGTGGTAACGATGCCCACCGTGAGGATGCCCATTTCCTTCGCGAGTTTTGCAATCACGGGCGCTGCACCTGTTCCCGTGCCGCCACCCATGCCTGCTGTAACAAACACCATCTTGGTATTTTTCTCGAGCAACTCGCGCACTTCTTCCACCGATTCTTCCGCAGATTTTTTTCCCACTTCAGGATAGGAGCCTGCGCCCAAGCCTTTCGTGAGCGAAGGACCGAGCTGAATTTTATTTGGAATAGGGCTGAGTTCCATCGCCTGCGCATCCGTATTGCAAATCACAAAATTCACCCCGCGGATGCCTTGCTGAAACATGTGATTCACGGCATTGCTGCCGCCACCGCCCACTCCTACTACTTTAATAATCGAAGCCTGCTCTTTGGGCAAATCAAATGTGATGGTTGGCACACTGTTCATTGGTGTTTATTTTTTGCGCTGTGCGCAAGTGCGCGGGCAGCGGTATTGGTTAATTTTTTTTTACTTTGCCCAGACTGATATTTCAGCGCTTCGCTTCCTTTAATAATCAGCCCGATGGTGGTCGAGTTGGTGGGGTTGCGCATTTCCATGTCAATGCCGTTGCTGAGATGCTCCACCGCATAGCCGATTCTTGCGGACATGCCGGTGTGTTTCTGCACCATCGCATCCAGTTGCTTCAGTTGCGCACCCCCGCCCGTCACCACAAATCCTTTTTTGATTTCTTTTTCTAATCCTGAATTTTTGATTTCGAGCAATGCCATGTCGAGAATTTCTTCCATCCGCGCCTGAATAATCTGCGCGAGATTTTTCACCGACACTTCTTTCGGCTCGCCATTCTTGCCGGGAATGGTTGCGATTTCATTCTGCCTCACCATCTCAGCTGATGCGAATCCCGATTTCACTTTTAATAATTCCGCTTCATTGCGCATCACCATGCAGCCGTTCTTCACATCTTCGGTGATGCTATTGCTGCCGAAGGGAATCACTGCAGAATATTTCAAATAGCCATCCTTGAATAACACAACATGTGATGCGCTCGCGCCAATATCAAGCAACGCAACGCCCTCGCGTTTTTCATCATCACTCAGATTGGCAGAAGCTGCCGACATATAGCCGGGAATCAGCGCTACAATGTGCAGCCCTGTCTTTTGCAAACATTCGTGAATGTTCTTCGCCACTTCCGCATTGCCCGTCACCACTTGCAATTCCACTTCTAATTTTTTTCCTGTCATCCCAACCGGGTCGCTCACTTCATTGCCGTCAATAAAAAAACGCTGCGGAAAAAAGTGCAGCACCTTATCGCCTTGCTGTAATTCTAAATCGCGCATTTCATCAAGCAACTCTATTACTTCTTCTATCAAAATTTCTTTCTCCGCGTTTTTTCTTGACGAAGTGTTTTTGTAAGTAAAGCGCTTCGTGTACGTTCCCGGAATGCTCACGTACACATTCGTTACAGGCATCCCCGAAAAAAGCGACAAATCATCAATCACCACTTTCAGCGCTTTTGCAGTTTCATCCGGCTCGGTGATTAAGCCGCGCGTGATGCCCGCTGATTCTGTTTCCGCCATGCCGAGCACATCCACTTTTCCCGATGCGTTCATGCTGCCCGCCACCGCGCGGATTTTGCGCGAGCCTAAATCAATGCCGAACACAGGCTTTAATGTTTGCTGCTGCGCAACAGCATTAAAGAAATTCTGCTCCGCAGAGAAACTGCTCACGTCATCGTTCAGATTGAACTGACGCGGCACGTAGTTGTTATTTGATTCGCGCAACATGAATATCAATAATCGTTTTGCATGTCCTTCTCCAAGAAATCTTTTCCTTTATCGAAAATCGTTTCCCACCAATTTTTCTTCGTTGATGATTTTACAGTCAGCTTCGGCTCCGCATCTGTTTTCACTTCCGCAGTTACTACTGCTTGTGATTTCACGCCCCGCTGCTTTATGTCTTCATAGCCTTTTATAATCAATCCGATACCAGTGGAGAACATGGGGTTCTTCACTTCGTTTCCTCCTTTGCTGAGATGCTCCGTGGGGTAGCCGATACGTGCTTCCATGCCTGTGACAAATTCAACCAACTGCACAAGATGCTTCAGTTGCGCACCACCGCCTGTAATCACAATGCCGCCACTCAGCTTTTTCTCAAAACCGGAAACGCGAATTTCCTGATACACCAACTCGATGATTTCTTCCATTCTCGCCTGGATGATACTCGCGAGGTTACGCAGCGAAATTTCTTTCGGCTTTCTTCCCATCAAACTTTGCACGCTCACCACCGCGCTCTCCTGATTTTCAATTGCATAAGCGGAACCGTATTGCAGCTTCAACTTCTCCGCCTGCTCGCGCATAATGAGGCAGCCTTCTTTAATATCATCCGTTATGACATTTCCCGCAAGCGGAATCACCGCAGTGTGGCGAATGATGCCATTCTGGAAAATTGCGATGTCCGTAGTGCCGCCACCAATGTCCACAAGCGCAATGCCTGCTTCTTTTTCTTCATCCGTCAGCACGGCTGCCGCAGATGCGAGCGGCTCCAGCACGAGGTCGGCTGCTTCTAATCCTGATTTCTCCACGCAGCGATTGATATTCTGCGCGGCTGAAACTTGTCCTGTGATGATATGAAAATTCGCTTCGAGTCTGTTGCCCGCCATGCCTACGGGGTCTTTTATGCCCTGCTCATGATCAACGATAAACTCCTGCGGCAGCACGTGAATGATGCGGTCGCCCGGTGGCATCGCCAGTTTGTACATATCCAGAATGAGCTTCTTCACGTCATCGCGCGAAATCTCCATGTCGTTGCTGTCGCGCGTGAGGATGCCGCGATGCTGCATACTCTTGATGTGCTGCCCTGCTATGCCGACATACACTTTCTTCACCTGTGCGCCTGTTTTTTCCGACACCTCCTTGATGACTTTCTCAATCGCATCAACCGTCTTGGCGATGTTCGCCACGACACCGCGCATCACGCCCAGCGAATCGGTTTTCGCCATGCCGAGTACTTCGACTTTTTCGTGTTCGTTGATGCGTCCTACAATTGCGCAAACTTTTGTTGTGCCGATATCCAGCCCAACTACAATTTCACCGGGTGCGTATTCTATGGTTGGCATTCAGAAATTATTTTTAGTGCAAACAATCTGGTCTTTGAATTTCAGGTTGATGATGCGGTAATCTTCAGCGTCAAAATTCTTCAGCACCTCTTTGTAAAAAATCATCAGCTTGTGAAACTTCGCGTCCATCTCCTCTACTCTTCCGAATTTGATGATGTGGTTGCCGAGCTTGGGAATCAATTCAAAATCTCCGCTCTCCGTTACATGAATCTGCTCGAACTGCGCTTTCCAGAATTCATCTTTTGCGATGAACCTGCACAACTCCAACAAACTGTGAAAAACCTCTGAACTGTCTGTATTTTCAACGCTTCCGGTAGCCACCACCACCCTTGCGGTAAATTTAGACGAGAGGGGCATCTTCTGTCCGTTCACATCGAGATAATAACTAACAGCGGAATTGTTGACAATTCTCAAGAGCGGTTCTTTTTGTTGGACATCCACATGCACCGCGCCTTGCATGCCTGTATAAATTTCTGCGCGTTGCACAAACGGTATCGCTTCCAATTTTTCCTCAATGTCAACGAAGTCAATGCTGTGCATTTGCAGCCCTTTCAAATCCTGATTGTAGAAGTTGAGAATGGATGCGTGAATGTCTTCTTCATCAAGAAAAAATAAACCGTTTTCATGGTCAATTTTAATATACACATTGCTACACTCGCGCATTTTACTGTCGGTAACCGAGCCGCCCAGCACAATTACAAACAAAAACAGCGCGACAATCCATCCGCTGAGTTTTAATAACCTTCTGAATTTATCCGGCTTTGCAGGTTGCGCTTCTTTGTTATCAATTTTATTTTCCATTGCGTTCAAATATTTTTTTTATGGGTTGCACCAGCGTGTCAATATCGCCTGCGCCAATAGTGAGCAATGCTTCCGGTTTTTTATTTTCTAAAAATGAAAGCAACTCGCCTTTACTCATCACGCGCTTATTCGGGTTTTTCATTTCCTGCGTAATCATTGCGGAAGTAACGCCCGGCATGGGTTTCTCGCGCGCGGGATAAATATCAAGAACAATCACTTCATCTGCTTTATCGAGCGATGCGGCAAATTCTTTGTGCAAATCTTTGGTGCGTGAAAACAGATGCGGCTGAAAGATCGCAGTGATTTTTTTCGCGGGATACATGCTGCGCACCGCGCCAATCAGCGCGTTAATTTCTTCGGGATGATGCGCGTAATCATCAATAAAAACAAAATCGTTTCTGCTCAACATAAACTCAAACCTGCGCTTCACGCCTTTGAATGCTGCAAACGCCTCTTTTATTTTTTCCCTCTCAATTCCAAGCTGACGCGCTACGGTATATGCTGCAAGCGCATTCTCGACATTGTGTCTGCCTCCCATCTGCAATGTCATTCCCGCGATTCCATCATCGCCTGCAATGTCAAAAAAGTATGCGCCTTCATTGAGCGCAGCGTTCGTTACAAAATAATTTGCTGACGCATCAGAGAAATTATAGGTAAATATTTTCTCCGCTTTCACTTTCGGCAGAATAGAAATTTTACTCTGCCCGATGAAAATTCCTTTCGGTTTTATTTTTTGCGTGAACTCAATAAATGCTTCTTCTATTTTTTCCCAACTACCGTAAATATCCAAATGGTCGGTGTCAACAGCAGTTACAATTTCCATATCAGGATTCAAGCGCAGGAACGAGCGGTCAAATTCATCAGCCTCAACTACCACCACATTATTTTTTCCGCGTAAATAGTTCGATTGATAATTCAATGAAATGCCTCCAAGAAAAGCAGTGCAGTCGTAGCCGCTATGCTTCAGCACATGCGCAATCATGGTTGTAACAGAAGTTTTTCCATGCGAGCCTGCAATAGCTATCGTGAATTTATCATGCGTGATTTCCTGTAAAATCTCCGAGCGTTTTTTCACCGTGAAATTATTTTGCAGGAAATAATTGAATTGCAAATGCTCTTTCGGAATTGCGGGAGTATAAACAACCAAATCAATTCCCTGCGGAATTGTTGCAACCGTATCCTCGTAGGTAATCTTCATTCCTTCTTTTTCCAACTGCTTAGTTAGCTCTGTTTCCGTTTTGTCGTATCCATACACTTGCACACCTTCACTGTTGAAGTGTCTTGCAAGCGCGCTCATGCCGATGCCGCCAATGCCGAGGAAGTAGGTTTTTTTTATGTTGTTGAAGTCGGGCATTTGAATCTATTATTCGTCATTCTGAGCGAGGCTCTGCGAAGCGAAGAATCTCACACTTTGGATTTAGAGATTCTTCGCTACCGCTCAGAATGACGTACCAACGCCAAAATTTCTTTCGCAATCAACTCTGCCGCGTTCAGGCTTCCCAAACGCGCAATGTTTTCGCTTATCTTCTTTTGCGCATCTGTGTTTTCAATCAATTCTATCGCGCGTTGCACTAAAATTTGCCGCGCTTCCGCATCCTTCACAAGCCATGCTGCATTTTTCTCCGATAGTGCAAGCGCATTTTTTGTTTGATGGTCTTCCGCCACGTTGGGTGACGGAACAAGAATCACCGGTTTTTTGATGAGGCATAATTCCGAAATCGAAATCGCGCCTGCGCGGGAAATAATCACATCAGCCGCTTCATAAGCAAAATTCATCTCGCGGATGAAATCAAAAATGCGCACGTGCGGCTGTTGCCCTGCGGGTTTCATCTGCTCGAAATGCGTCCTTCCCGTTTGCCAGATGAGTTGAATATCATGCTTGGCCAGTTCTTCGATTCCCCCGCGGATGCTTTCATTAATTGTTCTCGCGCCCAAACTTCCACCAATAACAAGCAATGTTTTTTTCGCAGGAGAAAGATTGAAAAATTCATAGCTCTTCATTCTGTCACTGTCGGAAGCTGCAATGTTTGCGCGCACCGGATTTCCCGTCTTCACGATTTTTTCTTTCGGAAAAAATTTTTCCATGCCATCATACGCCACGCAAAAACGCGCTGCTTTGTTCGCGACCATTTTATTTGTAACACCCGCGAATGAATTCTGCTCCTGAATCAAAATCGGAATACCCAACTTGGAGGCGACATACATCGCTGGTCCACTTGCATAGCCGCCCACGCCTACCATCACATCCGGTTTGAATTTTCTGATGATGCGGAATGCTTTCGATAAACTGGAAATCACTTTCAGCGGCAGCAACGCATTCTTCAACATATTATCGCGCTGAAATCCGCTTATCCAAAGCCCGTCAATTTCATAGCCTGCTTCGGGCACTTTTTGCATTTCCAATTTTCCCTCTGCGCCAATAAAATGAACCTGAATCGCAGCATCTATTTTTCGCAAAGCATTCGCAATGGCAATGGCGGGAAACACGTGACCGCCTGTGCCTCCTCCGCTGATGAGCACTCTAATTGGCGATTTCAAAGGAATCTTGTTTTTCTTTTGGAGGTTCTTTCGCTTCCGGCTTTTCTGCCGGAGCATCTTTATTTTCTTTCGGCATTTCCGCTTCGCGGCTCACACTCAGAATAATTCCTACAGAGATGCTTGTAAAAAACAACGATGTTCCACCCATGCTTACCAAAGGCAAAGTTTGCCCCGTTACTGGAACAAGATTCACCGCAACCGCCATGTTAATCATCGCCTGCAACACAAGGCTGATGGACAAGCCTACGGCAAGTAATCCTCCGAATGCGTTGGGAGTTTTGACAACAATTTTTATTGCCCGAAATAAAAAGAGGAGATAAAGAAAAACGACAAATGCTCCACCGATGAGACCATACTCTTCAATGATGATAGAATAAATCATGTCGGAATACGGATGCGGTAAAAAATTTCTTTGATGACTGTTGCCGGGACCGTTTCCGAAAATGCCGCCTTTCGCTATTGCAATTTTCGATTGTACAACTTGATAAGGCTCCGCATCATCAGCATCTGTAAAATATTGCGCTTCAATTCTGTTTACCCATGTTGCAACACGGTTATTTTCGGTTGTTTTTACTAAAATAAAAATCATCAGCGCAAGCGACACTAACATAATCCCTCCCATCGCAGCGATATGCGCTACCTTAATGCGACCGATAAACATGATAAGCACTGAAGTGGTGAATAGCATCAGCGCAGTGGACAAATTCGCAGGAGCGATAAGCAAACAAATCACAACCACCGGAAGAATGACGGGGATGAATGCGTTTTTAAAATCATGAATAATATCCTGCTTTTTTGAAATGACGCGCGCCAAAAACATAATGAGCGCGAGTTTCGCAAGGTCAGATGTTTGAAAGGTGAGGTTGATAATCGGCAGCGTAATCCATCGGTCAGCGCTGTTGATTTCCGTGCCGATAAAATACGTGAGAATGAGAAGCGGAATAGACAAATACAACAGCAACTGCGAGATGCGCGAGTAATAGCGATAGTCCACCAAGTGCGCGAAATACATCAGCCCTAAACCAGTGACGAGGATGGAAAAATGTTTGAGCAAGTAATACTCGGTGTTGCCTTGCTGATATTTGTAGGCAAGTGTTCCTGTTGAGCTGTACACCGCGAGCAGCGAGAATACAGAAAGCAGGAACACGACAAACCAGATTACTTTGTCGCCATGCAGTTGTTTGAGGAGAAGTTTCATTTGCAGTTATTTCATTAAATCATAACTTTTTTGGAACCTCACCCCTGCCTTCGTTAAAACTTCGGCAGGTAATCCGCCCCTCTCCCAGTTGGAGAGGGAGTCCAAACTGTAACATAACCTAACAAGTCGTTTGCTGTATGATTTCATTTTCTCAAATCTCATGTCTCTCATCTCAAGTCTGATTACAAATTCTTCACCGCAGCTTTGAACTGATGACCGCGGTCTTCGTAGTTCTGAAACAAATCAAAACTTGCGCAAGCGGGCGAAAGCAGCACTACATCGCCTTTGTCAGAAAGGTAGTGGGCAATCTTTACGCACTCTTTCGCGCTCATGGTGTTCACGATGAGGTCAACATACTTTGAAAAAGATTCGTGAATGCGCAGGTTGTCAGCGCCCATGCAGACGATGGCTTTCACTTTTTTCTTCACCAAATTGAGCAGCACGCTGTAATCGTTTCCTTTATCCACGCCACCCACAACCCAAATCACGGGCTTTGTCATCGTTTCAAGCGCGTACCATGTGGAGTTCACGTTGGTCGCTTTTGAGTCGTTGATATATTCAACGCCACCGACTTTTGCGACAAACTCGAGGCGGTGTTCAAGACTTTTGAAGTCCATCATACTTTCGCGCACGACTTCGTTGCTGATATCGAATGTTTTTGCTGCAATACTTGCAGCCAAAGAATTGTAGAGGTTATGATTTCCTCTTACGGACACATCACTGATTAACATTTGGAATGGGTTTTTATGGTGAACAAAAATTTTCTTTTTCTCTGACCAGCCCGCGCTGCCGGCCTTTTTTTTTAAACTGAACGGAAGACATTTCGCCTGCACGGGATGCTTTTTCAAATGCTCCGTTACCACTTCATCATCCGAGCAATAGATGAAATAATCTTCCTTCGTTTGATTCTCTGCAATTCTGAATTTTGAATGGATATAGTTTTCAAACTTGTATTCGTAGCGGTCTAAATGGTCGGGAGTGATGTTGAGCAACACGCTCACATCCGGCTTGAATTCTTTGATATCGTCCAACTGGAAGTTGCTTATCTCCAATACATAGCAATCAAAATTTTTCTCCGCAACCTGCCAGGCAAAACTGTAACCGATGTTGCCTGCCAGCCCGACATTGAATCCTGCATTCTTAAAAATATGATACGTGAGACTTGTGCAGGTGGACTTTCCGTTGCTGCCTGTGATCGCAACAATTTTTGCATCAGTATATCGGCAAGCAAATTCAATTTCAGAGATGACGGAAATCTTTTTCTTCCGAATCTTCTTCATGATTTCCGCCTTCTCAGGAATGCCCGGGCTTTTTATGATTTCATCAGATTTCAAAATGCGATCTTCGGTGTGTTTGCCTTCTTCCCAATTTATTTTATGCGCGTCCAACACCGACTTGTATTTATCTTTCACCTTTCCGCTGTCAGATACAAAAACATCAAAGCCCTGCTTCTGCGCAAGAATGGCTGCGCCTACCCCGCTCTCAGCAGCACCGAGCACAACAATAAGACGTGAGACGTGAGACATGAGACTACTTCCTTTGAGTTTTTAAGGTTTCTATAAATGCGTACATCATCTTCTGAATTTCATCAAACTCTGTAATCACCGGATTGATCCTATCATAAGTAACCAAACCCAATTCAGCAGAGATTATCATTTGAGTTGTAAGTTCAAATGAAGAACCATTGGCTATTCCAAGAAAATGCACGAACTCATTGTTTGAATTGCGACCTGCTCCTTCAGCAATATTTGAAGCAATAGAAACAACAGCTCGTTTTATTTGTGAAGTCAGTTCATATCGCTCAGATGACGGGAAAACAGATACTATTTTGTAAACTTCCACCGCCATCTTTATTGACCGCTTCCAAATGTTCAACTCTTTGAAATTGTGCATGTCTGTTTATCTTTTAGCTTCAAACAATTCTGCTTTCTTCATATCTCTTGTCTCACATCTCATGTCTCACGTCTTGTTTTATCTAATTTTTAATGTAACGATGGTCACAACCGCCAGCATGATTCCGATAATCCAAAAGCGCGTTGCGATTTTGGACTCGTTCATTCCCAGCTTTTGATAATGATGATGCAAAGGCGACATTTTAAAAATGCGCCTGCCTTCACCATATTTATTTTTTGTGTACTTGAAATAGCTTACCTGCATCACAACAGAAAGATTTTCGACTAAGAAAATCCCGCAGAGAATCGGAATCAGTAATTCTTTGCGCAGGATAATGGCGAGCGTAGCGATGATGCCGCCAATGGCGAGACTTCCCGTGTCGCCCATGAAAACCTGCGCGGGATAAGAGTTGTACCAAAGGAACCCAACACACGCCCCAATGAATGCCGCAACATAAATCACCAACTCGCCAGAATTGGGGATGTACATCACGTTGAGATAATCAGAGAAAATGATGTTACCAGAAATGTATGCGAACACGCCAAGCGTTGCTCCAATAATTGCTGAAGTACCCGTTGCAAGCCCGTCTAAACCGTCAGTGAGATTCGCTCCGTTTGAAACTGCGGTGACAATAAAAATTACAATCGGAATAAAAATGAGCCATCCCCACTTTGCATAATCGCTGCCGAGAAATGAAAGCGCCTGCGAATAATCTATCTCCTGCTCTTTTACAAATGGAATGGTGGTGAGTGGAGCTTTTATATTTACGTAATACTGGTCGCGCACTTTGCGGATTGCGTCAGGGTCAAACGCATTCGCCTGCAACACCACATCTTCGGAAACTTTTTTGCTGATAACTACATCATCGCTGAAATACAATGTGACACCGACAATTAATCCCAAGCCCACCTGACCGACAATTTTGAATTTGCCCGCTAATCCTCTTTTGTCTTTCTTGAATACTTTGATGTAGTCATCGAAAAAACCAATGAAGCCCATCCACACGGTAGTGAGCAGCATCAGCAGAACATAGATGTTGTTGAGTCGCGCAAACAATAAAGTAGGAATAAGAATTGCTCCGAGAATAATCAAGCCGCCCATTGTTGGCGTTCCTTCTTTTTCTTTTTGCCCGTGCAAACCCAGGTCGCGCACGGTTTCGCCCACTTGCAATCTTTTTAGCAAACGCACCAATCTTCCACCGAAAATCAACGAGATGGTGAGCGACAAAATAATTGCCGCTGCCGCGCGGAAAGAGATGTATTGAAACAGACCAATCCCGGGGAAGTCAATTTGGTTTAGCCTGAGATATTCAAAAAGATGATACAGCATTATTCGTCAAAATCTTTCAGCGTTTCTTTTAAAATTTCTTTATCGTCAAACGGGTATTTTTTCCCCGCGATTTCCTGATACTTCTCGTGTCCTTTCCCCGCAAGCAGAATGATGTCGCCCGGTTGCGCGAGCGAGCAGGCTGTTCTAATCGCTTCTTTTCTATCTAAGATGGAAAGCGTTTTCCGCTTGCATTGCAGCGTTACGCCTTCCTGCATGTGATGTAAAATATCTTCGGGATTTTCGTTGCGCGGATTGTCTGAGGTAAGCACGATTTTCGTGCTGAACTCGCATGCAATGCGCGCCATCACCGGACGTTTTTCTTTATCACGGTTTCCTCCGCAGCCTACAACGGTTATCACCTGCTCATTGCCCGTGCGAATTGCGTTGATGGTCGACAATACATTTTTCAACGCATCGGGCGTGTGCGCATAATCCACAATACCGATGATTTTTTTCCGGGGAGAAATGATATAATCAAATCTTCCTTCGGCAGCATTCAGTTTACTGATTGCCTGTAATGCTTGCATTTTTTCTATGCCCAGCAATGTTGCTGTTGCATACACGGTAAGAATATTGTACGCATTGAATTCTCCAATGAGCCTTGTATAAACTTCCTGCCCGTCAATATTTAAAATCAAACCGCTCAACGCGTTTTCAATAATCTTCGCTTTGAACTCAGTGGCTTTCTTCAAACTATAAGCGTACACTTTTGCCTTAGTGTTTTGCACCATCACGCGACCGTTCTTATCATCTTCATTGATGAGCGCAAAAGAACCGGCAGGCAATTCATCAAATAATTTCTTCTTCGCTGAAATGTATTCCATGAATGTTTTGTGGTAGTCGAGATGGTCGTGCGTGATGTTGGTGAACACCGCGCCAGCGAATTGCACACCCCTCACACGGTTCTGTACAATGGCATGTGAACTCGCTTCCATGAAACAGTATTGACAACCTTCTTCCACCATACGCGCAAGCAGCGCATTCAACTGAATCGCATCGGGCGTAGTGTGCGTGGCAGGAATCACCGTATCGTTGATTTGATTTTGAACGGTTGAAAGCAATCCCGCTTTGTAGCCCAAGTCGCGCATCATTCTGAAAAGCAGTGTGACCGTAGTTGTTTTTCCATTCGTGCCTGTCACAGCAACTATCTTCAACTTGGCGGACGGCTCATCGAAAAAATTCTGCGCGATAATTCCCAGCGCAATTGAACTGTCTTTCACCTTCACATAGGTTGCTTCTTTTGAAAGCGTTGCCGGAAATTCCTCGCACACAATTGCAATTGCTCCTTTCGCAACCGCCTGTTCAATGAACTGATGCCCGTCCACCTGCGTACCGCGCACAGCAATGAAGAGCGAACCCTGTTTGATATTGCGCGAGTCAAACGTGATGTCGGCAATTGCGTAATCCGTTGTTCCCGCTACTTCAACAAGGCTTGTCTTATATAATATGTCTTTCAGCTTCTTCATCCTAATTCCAACACGATTTCAGAACCTTTAATTGAATTTGTTCCATAGCGGATTGATTGCGACTTCACTTTTCCTTTTCCTGAAAAGCGCACACGCAATCCTTCATTTTCCAATAAGTAAAGCGCATCGCGTAAACCCATGCCGCGCACATCCGGCACGATACCTTCTTTCACGTTTCGCCCTTTCAGGTCAACCGAGTTATCATGTGGCTCTGCATAAATCCAGTTGTCTTCCTGATTGTAATTGCACGACACGCCAATCGTTTCATAAATCGTGCTCACGTCATGTTTGAATCCACCTTTTGCATTCGGCAGCATGTCGGCATAAAATTTTTCGCGCGTGTTTGAAGGCTCGTGCATCTCGATGCAGTTGGACACAACTTTGTCGGCAATCTCGCGGAACACAGGCGCAGCAACCCATCCACCATAATACACTCCGTTCTTAGGAGCTTTAATCACTACGATGCAGGAATACATCGGCTCATCAGCGGGGAAGTAGCCGGCAAACGAAGCCTGATATATCAACTTCTGCTTGTAACCCGCTTTCCCCTGCGCCATCAATGCCGTTCCTGTTTTTCCGGCAAACGAGTAGTTCTTTGTTTTTAAATGGTCTGCTGTTCCGCGTTCCACAACTCCTTCCAGCAGCATTTTGATTTTGCCTAATGTTTTCTCAGAACAGATTTCCTCCTTCAATACATGCGGCTCAAATTGCTGCACCGGTTTGCTCCGCTCCTGAATTTGGCTCACGAGATACGGCTGCATCATTTTGCCGTCATTCGCCACCGCGTTGTAAAGCGTAAGAATTTGCAAAGGCGTCAATTGCATTTCATATCCCACCGCCATCCACGGAAGAGAGATGCCGCTCCATCCTTTTTCATCGGGGGTTTTTATTAATGGACTATCTTCCCCGTCAATTTCAATTCCGACCGGCTTATCCAACAGCAAGTCTCTGAGGTGCTCAACATATTTTTTCGGATTCGCGCCATAATATTTGTTGGCAAGTTTTGACGCGGCTACGTTGGAAGAAATTTCAAAAGCGTGCTGCACAGTCACATTCCGCAAATCATGCTCTTCTGAATCAAACATTTTATTCTTGTAGAACTGCGTGACGCCTTTTTCCAAATCAATGCTGTCGTTAATATCCACATATCCATCTTCCAGCAATGCGATAAATGTCGCGAGCTTCATTGTAGATCCCGGCTCTGACGCTTCTCCAACCGCATAATTCATTGTTTCCCAATACTCGCCTTCACTCGTCAATCCAAGATTTGCAATGGCGCGGATTTTTCCGGTTTTCACCTCCATCACTACCACACAACCGTGGTCGGCATTGTGTTTCTGTAATGCTTTGAGCAACGCGCTTTCAGCTACGTCCTGCAAGTTGATGTCGAGGGTAGTGATGATGTCTTTGCCATGCACGGGCATGATTTCATTTTCATCATTCACCGGAATCCATGTGCCGCCTGCAATGCGCTGCATAAGTCGCTTTCCACGCACACCGGCAAGTTGTTCGTCAAATTTTCCCTCAAGACCCACCGGCTTGACTCCTTCACGCGCATAGCCGATGGTGCGGTGCGCCAATATTTTGTAAGGCATCGAACGCTTGTTCGTTTGCACTGCAATCAACCCGCCTTTGTTTCTCCCCAGACGAAAGAGGGGCCACTTGCGCATTTGCTGTAACTCAGGGTAGGTTACATTTTTCGCAATGAGAAAATATCTGTTGCCGGAACTGCGGGTATTGCGCAACACCTGCTCATAATATTCTTTTGAACGGTCGCCCTTAAAGCGCGAGAGATACCAAGCAAGCGAATCAATGTTTTCATTGAAAATCTTTTTGGTGAGCGCTTCGGCATTTAGGTCAGCGCGGATTTCATAATAAGGTAAAGAAGACGCGAGCACTCTGCCATCTTCCGCAATAATATTTCCACGCTCGGCATCAATAGGAATGTAGTCGGTAGTGAGGCTGTCGGCAAGCGTGATGAGATGCGGACCTTCAATCTGCTGCACGCGAAAAGCCTGCATCAGAATAGCAGCGCCCAGCAGGCACACCGCGAAAAACGCGAGGTATATTCTCAATAAAATAGCCCGCTTAATGCTCATTCTACTATCTCAATTTTTATCGGTGGACTGGTAATTTCTTTTAAACCCATTTCCTCCACTGCCTTTGCCACTTCTGTTTGTTTGCTCTTATACATCAGGTCTGACTTGGTCGCCATGAAATTCCAGCGCACTTCTTTCAACTCCGTTTTCATTTTATCAATACTGCGAATGGTGCCTTCCACCGTGTGCGTGTTGCTGATATACACCATCGCCAACACCACGAGAAAAAGGAAGTAGGGCATGTTCGCTACCATACTTTCCATCGTGAGCATAGAGTTGAAATCCATGCGCAGGATTTTTTTTCCGATTTCAGTAAAACCTGATTTGAGTTTCATACTTGTTTTATCTTATCATCATTTTAGCGGAGCGAGCAATTCTCTCTTTATTAGGTGTGAGATTCTTCGCTACGCTCAGAATGACGTATTAATTAACTGTTACCTTAACTTCTCCCCTATCCTCAGCTTCGCACTTCTTGCCCTTTTGTTTTTTTCAAGCTCACTTTCCGAAGCCGTGATGGGTTTCTTTGTCAACGCTTTAAAGGGCGTTTCATAGTTGCCGTAAACATCTTTTAGTATTTCGCCTTTTATATTTCCTGTCTTGATAAAATTCTTTACCGGTCTGTCTTCAAGCGAGTGATAGGCAATCACCACGAGCCTCCCTCCTACCCGCAACACATCGGATGATTGCATCAGCAATTCTTCCAATGCTTCCATTTCCTGATTCACTTCAATGCGCAACGCCTGAAAAACTTTGGAGAGATATTGATTGATATTTCCTTTTGCGATTGGCTCAATGATGGCGCGCAACTGGTCTGCGGTTTCGATTTTTTGAATTGCGCGGGCATCTATAATTCTATGCGCAAGCGTTTTGGATTTCTCCACTTCCCCATACGCGCTGAAAATTTCCTGCAACTCTTCCGCGCTGTATTCATTTATAATCGCGCGGGCTGTGACCTTTGAAGTTTTGTCCATGCGCATATCAAGCACGGCATTCGAGCGATAGGTGAAGCCGCGCTCAGGCGTGTCAATCTGATGCGATGACACACCGAGGTCAGCGAGGATTCCGTCAACGGGAATCATTTCATAGTGTTGCAAGTATCGCTTCAAGTGTCTGAAATTCTGGCGTATTAAAATCAAATTCCCCTGCTGCTCCGCTTCACCGACTGCATCAGGGTCCTGGTCAAATGCTATCAATTTTCCATTCGTCAACCGCTTCAAAATCTCGCGCGAATGTCCACCGCCTCCATACGTCACGTCCACATAAATTCCATCCGGATTGATGTTCAACGCCTCGATACATTCGTTCAACAATACCGGCTCATGCCGAATCATAGGCTCAAATCTTGTCCGCCCATGACGCGCTCTGCCAAATCCGCAAACTGGTCTGAATCCACTCTCATCTGCCCGTCATAAGTTTTCTGATTCCACATTTCAATCACCGTGTTGCGCGCAGCGAGCAACCCATCGGATTTTATTCCTGCGAACTCAAGCAAATGTTTTGGCAACAAAATCCTGTCTGCTGCGTCAATAGTTAACTCGGTTGCCCCGCGATAAAAAATGCGCACGAAATCGCGATGTTCTTTTTTGAAGGTGTTCAGCTTGTTTACGCGCTCGGTGATTTTCTCCCACTCATCAAACGGGTATAACACGAGGCATTTCTCAAAGCCACGGTTGAGCACAAAGCGCCCTTTGACAGTTGGGTTCAACTGCTTTTTGAGTGCGGTGGGAATTTTCAACCGCCCTTTGCTATCAAGCGCTACAGGGTATTCTCCAAGAAATCCAGCCATTGTTTTTTCCGAATGCGGACGCTAAAGTAGAAAATTAGTTCCACAAACTACCACCTTTTACCACAAAATGACATTAAAATATTTTTCCACAGTTTTTGCACAGGGGGAATGTTGCTGGTTTGCGGGTTAGGAGTTGCGAGTTGGCTTGCCGCACTTGTTCCGGCATCCCCCTTGTGGTTTGATAAATTGAAAGCCCTTGTAAGTGTGTATGAAGCGTGGGTGGAAAAAATGAATTTGTAGCGCGTACTTATTTCGTTGCTTTAGCGCATTGTCATGTAGCGTATGCTAAAGGAGAGCATTACTACTTTTTAACCACGAAAAAAATTTGAGCAAGGAAAAATGAAGGCGACTAAACAAAAAAAGAATTTCAGGCTTTATTCATGTGCTGATGAATTACCTGCAACACTTTTTCCGTCTTTGCCTTTGCTTCCTGAATGATTTCATCAGAGAGGTCTTCGAGGTCATACTCGCCTTCCTGCCTCAGATTCAAAAGCGCTTGGGCGTTTTGTGAAATTTCTTCTGCAAAAATTCCTGACTTGATAAATAGTTCATAAAAGCGAATATGCATTCCCTTATGCGTTTTGGGAACTTCGTTTACAGAGAGCAAAAGCGCCTGAATGCTATAAAACAAAGAATAGTACGAGCGATTAGCAGCCGCTTCGTTTCGATGATGTTCAATCAGAAGCAAGGCATCATCAATCGCCTCAGCGGACTTTTTAAGCAGGGTGTTTACTTCATCCATCACAACGCAATTCCTTCTGCCCGCGCGTTTTGATAAACGGGGAGTTTTGACTGAAGCGCCTTCTGAACAGAAGTGGGTAAAATAGAAATCAGGTGACCCTATTTCCAGCCAATGGGGTAAACCTCCCTTCCGAAATTTAATATCTCCACAGGGGCGTTTATCCGCTCATCCTTGAGCACAATCATTAAATTTACGTCTGAATCTTTTTGCTGATCACCGCGCGCATACGAACCGAAAAGCACAATTTTCTCAAGGCGGCTACCATAATATTTGCGGGCTGCTGACAATACCTCCTTTAGAAATTCCTGAAACTCGCTGTTCATCTTAACAAAATTAGAGAAACATATTCAGACAGAAACAGCTCTACTTATGCGGCTGATGTAGCCCATGAATTTGTTTTGGGTTTAAGAAAGTTTTACAAAATAAAGTAACGGAACTCTAAAGTATTAAAGAGAGGCAAGATTTTATAGTGTGAGACAGTCTCAAAATGTATTTGTTTCCTGCGTGAGGGATGGAAGCGGAAATCCTTTTTCAGCTTTGACATTGAGCGTTGAGAAAAAGATTGCAGCGGACAGCCCGACCCGACTGCTCGTTGATTGAGAGGATGCCGGAACGAGTCCGGCATGACGGGATTATGAATATGAGCTTCCATAAAAAAGGGGATTGCTTCGCTCGTTCCTCGCTCGCAATGACGGGAGAAATTAAGTGTGGGATTCTTCGCTGCGCTCAGAATGACGGGGCAGAATGCGAAAAACAAGGAAATTTTACTACATTGTGAGGGAGAATTGCTGACACTAATTAAAACACTACACGGCTGATGCTTTTTGTGCGCTCTGATTCGCAACGCAAGGAAACTGATGCGGAGTTGATTGCCATGTACCGCAATTCGGCAAACACTGCCTATATCGGTGAACTGTTTCAGCGCTACACGCATTTGGTGTTTGGCGTGTGCATGAAATATTTCAAGAACGTGGATGAGAGCAAGGACGGGGTGATGGATGTGTTTGAAAAAATCCTTACGGAACTGAAGCGGCATGAGGTGGAGAATTTTAAGCCGTGGCTTTATTTCGTGGCGAAGAATTATTGCCTGATGAAGCTGCGCAAGGAGAGCGCGATGCACATTCATAAAGCGGGCTTCACGCGCTTCTACAGCGACTTTATGGAATTTGAAGACATTGCACATCTGCTAAACGGAAAAGCGGATGATGCGCAAGTGACGGAATTTTTAAAATCGGGAATACAGAGCCTGCGCGATGAGCAGCAGCAGTGCATCGAGTTGTTTTATTTTGAAAACAAATCGTATCAGGAAATTGTGGACGGCACGGGATACAGCATGTTGCAGGTGAAAAGTTTTTTGCAAAACGGGAAACGTAATTTGAAAATCCATATCCAGCACCGCTATGGCAAGTAAAAAAATATCGCTGCTTGATGCTTCGGGCATGTTGACGCGGGAAGCGCTGCTGGGCTATGTGTATGGCGGGTTGCCTGCTGATGCACATGCCGAACTGGAGCAGTTGCTCGCGCAAAATGAAATGCTTGCCGACATGGTAGAAGGTGTGCGCCTCATCCCCACGCGCGTGGAAGCGGAAAAAGCATTGTATGAAGTGAATGCCGATGTAGCCGCTCGCTCGGGCAGCGAGGCGAGCGTGCCGGGCATTGGCGAAAACGTGAGCGATTTTTTCTGGACGTACAGGCGCGTGGCGGCAGTAGTGGGCGGTTTGCTGCTCCTGTCGGCAGTGGTGCTCACGTTTGCGCTGCTGAATGTTTCAAACGGTGACAATAAGATGACGCTGAATGAGGAGACGCCACAACAAACGGAAACGGACGAAACAGAAAAAACAGAAATGAAAGTGCCTGCGCTTGGGGAAACTCCTTCATCTATTTCCCGTGATACAACACTGACGATTGCAGCGCTGGATGAAAACAAGAATAGGGATGCGGAATTTTCAGAGAAAGATATTGATGCGGTGATGCAAACGGATGGCGCGATACCGGGACTGAGCGCGGGAAGAAGTTCAGTAGAGAACAAGAAGAATGAAGCAAGAGAAAAAGAAAAAGCCAAAGAGGATAAAAAGCAACCTGAAATTGTTGCTGCGCAAGCGGAAAGAATGGACACCGTTGTAAATCAAAACATGGCGCGGGCAGATGATGCCGGATTGGATAAAGCCCGCGAGGAAAATGAAGACTTGAAAAAGAAGGAAGAAAAGTATTTGGCAGAGGAGACTATCCTGCAATCAAAACAGGGAACCTTGTCGAATACAAGCAGTACGTCAGATTCTTATTTTAAAAATCTTCCGCTCACTACTGCTGAACAGATGCCCGCGTTTCCGGGTGGTGATGTTGCGTTCATTCAGTATTTGAATAACAATTTAAAATATCCGCAGAAATCGAAAGCGGATGGTGTGGAGGGAAAGGTGTATGTGAGCTTTGTTATCGGCACTGCGGGCAAGGTGAAAGAAATTGCTGTGATTCAAGGCGTGAGCAAAGAAATCAATGCGGAAGCTATCCGATTAATTGCTGCGATGCCGAAGTGGGAACCGGGGAAGCAAGGCGGCAAGGCGGTGATGGTGCAGTTGTACCGGACGATTGAGTTTAAGCTGTGAGTGAGTGTTGGGGGTGGGGTGTTGAGGGTGGAGGAGATTTCACACAGAGTCGCGGAGAAAGACAAAAAAGATTCTGGTAATTATTTCTTCTGATGATATTTTGTAGTTTTCTATTTGTCCGGATATCCTGATGAAGTTTTTTTCACGCAAAGACGCAAAGAAGCGCAAAGGAAATACAATATGATTTCTTTGCGCGCTTTGCGAAACCTTCGCGCTTTTGCGTGAAAACATTTTTACCTGAAACCAAGTCTCATGGCAAAATATATTTGGTACAAAGGAAAGGTTGTTGACATCATAGATGAAACGCACAACATCAAGCGGTTCTTCATCGAAATTCCTGAATTGGAGAACTACACGTTTCATCCCGGGCAATTTGCAATGCTTGACTTGCCGATTAATTCAAAAATCACAAACCGCTCTTATTCTATCGCTTCGCCACCCAATTCGGGCAACGTGGTGGAACTGATTATCGTGCTGAATGAGGCGGGGCTTGGCACACACTATCTCTTTGACCAGATTAATATCGGCTCTGACATCACTATTTCAAGCCCGCTGGGAAAATTTGTGCTGGAGGAAAACATTAACCGCGACATCTGCTTCATCTGCACGGGCGTGGGCGTAGCGCCTTTTCGCTCGATGTATCGCTACATTTATAGCAACAACATTCCACACCAGCATCTTTACATGATATTCGGGACAAGGCGCCTTTCCGATTTGTGTTATGCAAAGGAATTGCAGGAGGCAGATGCAAAGCACAACAGCTTTCATTACATCCCTACCCTCTCGCGGGAATCATCGGCTGCATGGACGGGCAGGAAGGGCTATGTGCATGATGCTTATAAAGAACTGTTCAGCGATAAGCGACCGGCATACTTTTATATCTGCGGATGGAAGGCAATGATTTTTGAAGCGCGGGATAATTTGCTGGCAATGGGATATGATAAGGCGCATATTAAGTATGAGCTTTATGATTAAAACAGTTTGAAGTTTGGAGTCTTGAGTTTGGAGTTTTTTAAGACGAACTGTTCTTAAACTTTTAACTGTTTACTAAAATTTCAATACGATACTCTTCGAACTCCCTCTTCTTTGGAGAGGGGCGGGGTGAGGCAATCCAAGGAGAATTTGCTTGCTCAGTAAAGCCTCACCCCGAAGCGCTTCGCTTTCTGTCCCTCTCCAAAGGAGAGGGAGAATACAAACCATACTTTAAACTAACTTCAAACTTTAAACACGAAACTTCAAACTAACGCCATGGAAAACCTAAGCATTGTTCAGTCGCCCCAACAGCAAATTGATAAACTCGAAGATGAAATCCGTGAAAGAAAAAAACAACTCGCACAGGTTCGGAAAAAAATAAAGCCGAAAGAAGTAGCTGACGCAACTTTTGTTGACATGAACGGCAAAGAGGTGTTGCTTTCATCATTGTTTGGCGACAAAGAGGAACTGCTGCTTATCTTCAACATGGGCAAAAGTTGCCGCTGGTGTACGCTGTGGGCAGATGGATTTAACGGGTTGAGTAATCCGCTTGCGAGCCGTGCGGGGTTTGCACTGGTTTCACCCGACAAACCGGAAGTTGCAAAAGAATTTTCAGAATCGCGCAACTGGAAGTTTCACGTGTTGAGTGATTTCAAAAATACTTTGCGCAAAGACCTCGGCTTGCGCGATGAAAAAAGCATCACTCCCGCAGCGGCTACTTTTTCAAAAGATGAAAACGGAAAAATCTGGTTTCGCAGCAGCGCGGTGTTCGGACCAGGCGATAATTACTGCGTGCAATATGACCTGATGGATTTGCTGCCGGAGAGTTCGGAGAAGTGGGAGCCGCAGTACAACTATTAATCTCAACCGCTTAAATCAACGTGAATGAAAAGGAATATTTTCCTGTTCTTGCTTTTTTCTCAAACAGTTCTAAAATCTCAAACATACAACGTCATCAACTTTGGCGCGGTGGGCAACGGCAGCACAGTGAATACGGCAGCAATACAAGCCGCGATTGATACCTGTACAATCACTGGCGGAACTGTGCTGATTCCATCCGGCACGTTTGTCACAGGAACAATTCAATTGAAAAGCAACGTGACGCTTGAGGTGATTGGCACCTTGCAGGGCAGCACGAATATCAATCACTATCCCGATTTCATTCCTGCACTGCGCTCAATGGCAGATGAGAATACGCAGAAAGCAATCATCTATGCGGAAGGGCAGCACAACATCGCCATCACCGGCAGCGGAACAATCAATGGCAACGGATTTTCTTTTCTTGGCGCCAGTAACCGTCCGTATGGCATCCGTCTGATTTCTTGCAGCAACGTGTTGTACGAAAATCTCGAGTTGCAGAACTCTGCATTCTGGATGATGCACAACCTTGACATTGATTCCCTCACGATTCGCAATATCAGTATCTCAAATAATTCCAACTCAAACAATGACGGTATCGGCATTGATGCCTGCCGCAATGTGCTGATTGAAAATTGCAACGTGAGTTCGCTTGATGACCCGCTGGTGTTCAAAACCACCACTCCACTGAACACCGAAAATGTGGTGGTGCAGAACTGCACGCTCTCGACTGTTGCCCGTGCAATTAAAATCGGGACGGAAACAACGGGCGGCTTCAAAAATATTTTAATTAAAAATGTTGTTGTGCAACCAAGCATTCTCACTGCTGATTGCGGCATCAACCTCGCTATTGTGGATGGCGGATTCATTGATAGCCTCACGTTGGAAAACATTACGATTACCGGAGTGAATACGGCTTTCTCGATTCGTCTCGGCAATCAGGCGCGACCTTACACGCCCGGTGCGCCAACACCCGGAGTTGGCTCGGTGAGAAATATCCTACTGAAGAATATTACCATCACGACTGAGAGTAACCTCACCAGCACGATTACAGGAATTCCCGGTTATTATGCAGAGAATATTACGTTGGAGGATGTCACCATTAATTTTCCCGGAGGCTCTGCTGCGCTCTCGTCAGGTTTTGTTGTTCCCGAAAATGAAACCGAACGACCAAACTGCGATGTGCTTGGCGATTCATTGCCAGCGCACGGTTTGTATATCCGCCATATAAAGAACATCACAATGGAAAATGTATGTTTCAATGCGGTTACTGCCGACCAAAGACCCGCTCTGGTGATGGAAGATATTTTGGCAAGTCCGCAATACACTGCTGTGGAAACAACGCCCAATAAATATTGCACACAGCAATTGCCTAACGGCATACGTGACTATTCTGCTCACTCACTTAAAGTTGCTGCTGATGCAAGTACAAACAGCGTGAAAGTTTTTACGGGTGAAATTTCTTCCGAAACGATTCAAATCTTGATCTATGACCTTGCGGGGCGAATCCTGCTGGTTAAAAATGTTGCGGCACAAAATGTGATTGCACTTTCGTTTACTGCGACACGCGGGACTTACTTTTGTTCGGTGCGAACAAACCAATCCGTAGTGAATCGCAAGTTTGTGTGGGAGTGAATGCAGCCTCACCCCCGCCCCGCTCCAAAGGAGAGGGTGTCCGAACTGTATCATATTGGCAGAATTCTACGATGTATTTTTGTGAAAAATTTCACCGTGTATAAACTCATCATCGCTTCTTTTCTTTTTTCATTTCTATCCTTCAATGCTTTTGCCACCAAGGAAGTGCGCAAGCCGGGAGCATTTTCACAATTAAAAGTTTACGGTCGTTTTGATGTGGTGCTCGTGCAAGGCGCGGAAGAATCCGTGAGCATCGAGTCGGAAGAAACGAATATCCAAAATGTGCTTACTGAAGTGGAAGACGGAAAACTAAAAGTACGGATGAAAACGAATTATTTCAAAGACACGGAAGTGAAAGTGATTATCACATTCAAGCAACTGAAAGAAATCGAAGCAAGCGCGGGTGCAATCATAGATGCGGGTACTGTGGATGCGAAAAATTTTTCGTTTGAAGTGACCAGTGGCGCGGAGGTGAAAGCCGAAGTAATCACTGACACGCTGACAACGGAAGTCACGCAAGGCTCATCGCTCACGCTTTCAGGAAACGCAAAATATCATAACGCGCAGGTGAGCACGGGAGGACAACTTACCGCCTATATGCTCAATACGACAGCCGCCAAAGTGCGCGTGAATATGGGCGGGTATGCAAAAATCATTGTGAAAGAAAAATTGGATGCCGCTGTGAATATGGGCGGCAACATCAGCTACAAAGGCGCTCCGAAAGAAGTGAAGCAAGGAACGAATATGGGCGGGAGCATTACGCAGATCAGAGAGTAAATGCTATTTGGAAAGCAATCCCGCTTTAGCAAAATCATCTACAACCGTAAAAAGAATATTTGCCCATTGATAATCTGCGCGCTCGCTCAAATCAATGCTGCTGATTTTTTGTCCCACATCGAGCAGCGTTAATTCTTCCGGAAGGAAATTTATCTGAGCATAATAAATGTATTTGCGATTGGGCTTGATGTCGCCCGTGATGCAATCATACGTCTTAAAGAAAGTGAAATTTGCCAATTCAATTCCAATCTCTTCTTTCAACTCGCGCACTAATGTTTGTTCCGGTGATTCGCCCGTTTCCATAATCCCGCCAAATAAATCCCATGTATCGGGAAATGAAATATCCGGTTTATTATCACGCAGATAAATCAGCAGTTTTCCATTTTTATCAAATAACAAACATGCTGCGACAAAGAAATCAAACTGCGGCTGCATTGCTCAGTGCACAGTCTTCGTTTCTACGCCTTTGTTATTGTTCTTCGCCCACCAACCATAATAAGCGAGATACGCGAAGCAAAGCGGAGAAATGATGTAGGATGTTTTTATTGTAGTCATATCCGCGAGCCAGCCCTGCAACGGTGGAATAACCGCTCCGCCCAATATCATCATAATTAAAAAAGCCGATGCCTGCGAAGTATGCTCACCGAGATTTTTGATTGCCTGTGCGAAAATGCAGGGCCACATCACCGAACACCACAAGCCACCGCTCAGAAAAAATAACAATGAAAGATTTCCTGTTGTGAGCATTCCGCCTGCCATACACAACATTGCCGCAAGTGAAAACGCGAGCAGCATTTTCGCGGAATTTTCAATCGTAAAAAATGCAACTGCCACCATCACCGCAACAAACCCGATGTACGGCAAAAACACCGCGTTGATATTCAACTGCTCCACATCAAGGGCTTTGAAATAATTCACCACATACACCACTGCAAAGGCAATCGCAGGAAGCGCGACAAGCAATATCTTGCGCGTGTTCTTATTTTCGGTAATCGCTTCTGCAGATGCTGTCCATCTGCCAACCATCAGGCTGCCCCAGTAAAGAGAGATGAAAGGGAAAATAAGCTCGCTGGGAAAACTTCCGTATTCAGGCGTATTCAGCAATGCGCCCATGTTGCTTTGAATTGCCACTTCCACGCCCACGTAAACAAAAATGGCAATCATGCCCAACACCAACTGCGGATATTTTAATGCGGCAAATGAAAATTCTTTAGCAGCTTGTTTGCGGCTCTCTTCAATTTTAATTACGCGCAGCAAAATGGCAAGCGATAAAAACAACACCGTTAGAATAATGTAGAGCATGTCCACGCTTTTCAAGTCAACGGGCGCATCGCTACCGCCTGTGACGAAAAATCCGCCAAACAAAAAGAATGCAACGATGAGGGGACCAACGGTTGTTCCAAATGAATTAATGCCGCCTGCAAGATTCAGGCGATGCGCTCCTGTGCGCTCTTCACCCAGGAGAATCACAAACGGATTTGCTGCCGTTTGCTGCAGGCAAAATCCCAAGGCGATGATAAAAAAAGAAGAAAGAATCATTGCATAACTACCGGTGTGCAGCGAAGGAATCATACACACCGCGCCAAATGCCGACACAAGCAGTCCGTTGGAAAATGTTTTCGCATAGCCCTGCTGCTGCACAAAATCTTTTTTCGTGAGAAAGGAATACAAGAACATCAGCAGCGAGCCGAAAAAATAGCCGCCATAAAACGTGGCGTCAATCAACTGCGACTGAAATTGCGACAGTTGAAAATGCTCTTTGCAAAACGGGATGAAGATGCCGTTGCTCGCTGCGAGAAATCCCCAGAAAAAGAAAATAGAGATGACCGCATAAAACGTGGATTGCTTTTGCATGACGATTGTTTGCGGAATGATAGTCAATTTGCGGAACCATTTTTTGTTAACAATCAACAACCGCACGGGTATATAGAAAAAATGTCAGTGCGAAAATGCGAGCTATTGCTTGCAAGCGTCAGTTCCCTTTGATAACTTTGGGGCTTGCCGTTTTTTCTTTAAAAAATTTCAATGAAAAAATCTTTCCTTTTTCCTGTTGCCCTCCTACTTGTGTTCCTGAACGCGCCCCCTGTTGTTGCGCAAAGCACCTTTTCGCGCGTACATCAGATTCTGCAAGCCAACTGTACTTCATCCGGCTGCCACGGCAGCGACAATACGCAGGTGTTTGATTTATCCGGTTCGCAAACGGATATGTATAATGCGCTTGTTGATGTTGCCGCAATAAATGAAATTGCCGCTTCAAAAAATAACAAGATTGTTGCGCCTGGCTATCCAACCCGTAGTTTTTTGATGAAGAAAATTATCAATGGATTGGGCGCTGACCTTGTGCTTGAAACAGGCGAAGGCAATGCGTGTCCTCAGAATTTACCTGCGCTTGCGAATGCAGAGATTGAATTGGTTCGCCAGTGGATTATGTTTGGCGCGCCACAATCGGGACAAGTGGTGAGCGAACAATTGCTGATTGATTTTTATGACGGAAATGCGCTGCCGCAAATTGAGGCTCCGCCCGCGCCACCCGCAGGACAAGGCTTTCAGATACATGACGGTCCAATTTTTCTCGCGCCTGGTGATGAAAAAGAATTTCAATGGAAATACAACACTGAATTACCGGAAGCAATTGAAGTAACGCGCGTGGAAGCAAAGATGAGTCCGCAGTCGCATCACTACATCGTATATAAATACAATGTTGGTCATGGCAGTACAGTTGATGAAGGACATGTTGTGATTAGCAGTATTCTCGGGCAGGCGGATGTGCAGTTGAATGGCAGCATGATTGCAACGTGGCAATATAACCGCGACCATGAGTTGCCGGCAGGCACCGCTTATTTCTGGGAAGCAGGCGCAGCGATGAATTCCAATTTTCACATAAGGAATTACGACAACGATTCAATTCTTGCGGCACATTCTTATTTGAATGTTTACACACAACCGCAGGGCAGCGGAGCGGTGGAAATGTTTTCAGAGCTTGCCCCTTACGGTGGGCTGTTTAATCCTTTTGCGCTGAATGTTCCCAATTCAGGCACAACGGTTTTATCGTTTGATCAAACGGAAAATGAAATGTGGCATTTTTGGATTTTACAGGGGCACACGCATAAGCTGGGGAAGGATTATGATATTTTTCTGCGCAACAGCAATGGCTCGCGCGGTGATAAAATTTATGAGGGCTTCTTTAATTATGAGGACGGATTCAATCAGGGCTTTTATGATTTTGCTCATCCGCCCGTGCTTGAATTTGCTCCCATGCGCGCAATAGATATGAGCAATGGCTTAATTCATGAAGCCACGTATGAAAACAACGGACCTTCCGATGTTGGCTTCGGGATTACTACTGCCGATGAAATGTTTATCACCTACATGCACTACACGAAAGAGACGCCTACTGCGATTCGCAGCGTAACTGAAAATTCGGGCGCATTGCATGTGTATCCGAATCCTTCGAGTGGAAATTTTAATGTCAGCTACGCTTTGCCCCAAAGCGGCAATGTGCTGATTGAGTTGTATAATGTGTTGGGCGAGCGTGTTGCTGTTTTGAAAAATGAAAATCAGCTGAAAGGAAATTACACAGAACAAATCAGCGTAAAAGATTTGAATACGGGTGTTTGTCTTGTGAGAGTAAATTCTAAGGACTTTTCAGCCACGAGAAAAATTATCGTAGAATAATTCATTGGCACATCGGCATATCAACTCATCATCTTTTCACAATTCCGAAAAACTTTATTTTGAAATACTGCTTGAATGCTTCTTCCAGCGTCAGTTGATGACTGTTCAGAAAATCAGGGTCGGAAAGTGATTGCAGGAAAAAACGATCGCTCATTACAATCAAAGAGGTGTTTGCCTTTTCCAATGCCCCGCTTTGAATGCCTTCCTCATAATATTCGCGCAGAATCTGCAAGGCATATTCAATGAAGTTATTTACGGTTTTCCAAGTTGCGGGAAAAAGATGTTTCAAATCTGAGAGAAACGTGTTGGAGATGCCGGAAATATTTTTCGTCAAATCTTCCAGACTCAGAAAGTAGCGCTCAAGATAAGGCGTTTGATTATCCATCAGAATAGCGCTGAAATGACTCACCTCGCTGAGTTTCACTGCCACACAGAGTTCCACAATCTCCTCGCGTGATTTGAAATAGTTATAGACTGTAGCCTTGCTTACATTCAGCATTTCCGCCACATTGTCCATCGTGAAATCACGTAATCCTTTCTTTTGAAAATGAGGAATAAGCTCCTTTGCCCATTCTTCTTTTTTCTCAGGATTATTCTTTCGTTTTTTCTTGAGTGATTTCCTGCCCATCCTTTTTTATATAATCGTAGCAGCCTTCGACTTCGCTCAGGCTGACAAATGGCTATATGCGAACATTTGCAAGGTAAACTTTTTTAACTAAAATAGTTTACTTTTTAAAAAATCTTGCTTAGTTTAGAGTAAAATAATTCAGTCATGAATCTGAAACCCCTTCGCTACACCTTTGTATTCAGCGCGTTAGCATTTGGAATTGTTTCTCTGCTGGCGCACGGCATCTGGACGTTTGCGCTGCCGCTCTACGCATTCTTATTTGTTCCGCTGCTGGAGCAAATCATTCCCGCAACAGGGACCAACCTCACCGAGGAAGAAGAGGAGCAGGAAGCAAAAAATCCAATGTATGATTATGTGCTTTATATCATGGTGCCGGTTCTGTATGGCTTTTTGATTCTCGGAATTTTTTCACTGCAAGAACCCGGATTGACAACGCTTGAGCTTGTCGGAAGAATTTTTTCCATCGGACTTGCGCTCGTTGCTGCGGGCATCAATATCGGGCATGAACTGGGACACCGCTCAACGTGGCATGAACAATTCATGTCAAAAGCGCTTTACCTGCCTTCACTGCAAATTCATTTTTTCATCGAGCATAATCGCGGACATCATAAGCATGTGAGCACCGAAGATGATCCGGCATCTGCGCGCTATGGCGAACTGCTCTACACGTTTTGGTTTCGCTCGTGGATAGGAGGTTACATCTCTGCATGGAAATTGGAAAATGAGCGGCTGAGAAAAAAGGGAATCCGCGCTTTTTCCATTTACAACGAAATGATTTGGTATGAAATCATTCAGGTGCTTTATGTTCTTACAATAGGAATTTTTGCAGGATGGAAGATTGCGCTGTTTCTTGTGATTGCCGGAATGATTTCAAAACTGCTGCTCGAAACGATTAACTACATTGAGCATTACGGATTAGCGCGAAAAAAAACGAAAGATGGTTTCGAGCGCGTGCTTCCCGTGCATTCTTGGAATTCAAATCACTGGGTTGGCAGAGTGCTGTTGTTTGAGTTGACGCGCCACTCCGACCATCATTACAAGGCATCGCGCAAATACCAAATCCTGAAACACTATGAAGATGTGCCGCAGATGCCGGGAGGTTATCCGGCAATGATTTTACTTTCCTTCATCCCTCCGTTGTGGTTTTATGTGATGCACCGCCAGATTGAAAAGTTCAAGCGGGAAAGCGCAGGGGGAATGGCGCTGGCGTAACTTGTCATGCCGGACTTGTTCCGGCATCCCACGATAAAAGCACCTCAGAAATAAGGGGATGCCGGAACAAGTCCGGCATGACACTTTTACCTCTCTGATTTTACTATCTTCGACAATCTTAAATCAAACACTATGAAAAAATTCTTTTTTATCGGATGCTGCTCTTTAATTTTTTCTATTACAATCGCGCAAACCTTCATAGAAGGAAAAACTTTCCCCAACTCACTCGACACAGAAAAAGGCGACCTCGTGCTGAATGGCGGTGGCGTGCGAGAAAAATTGTGGATTGACTTGTATGTGGCTGGTCTTTATCTCACTGCAAAAAACAAGAATGGCGCTGAGATAACAAATGCTGATACAGAGATGGCAGTGCGTCTGCATATTGTCTCCAGCATGATTAACAGCGAAAACATGAGCGAAGCAATTAACGAAGGTTTTGTGAAATCAACAGGGGGAAATACTGCGCCCATTAAAGACAAGATTGACGCATTCATTAACGTGTTTGCAGAGCCGATAAAAGTTGATGACATTTTTAAACTCGTTTACCTGTCGGGAGAAGGTGTGAAGATTTATAAGAACGAAGTCTATAAATCAACTGTGAGCGGAATGGATTTCAAAAAAGCATTGTTCGGCATCTGGCTTGGCAATACACCGGTGAGCGGGAGCTTGAAAAAAGGAATGCTGGGGAGTTGATTTGCTGATTCGATAATTCGGTGATTCGATAATTAAGAGATGCCACGCTGAGCGCAGGATTTGTGCGTAGGCGAAAGGGGACGAATTAATTGGCACATTAGCATATCGGCACATTTACAAATTATCCTTCATGATAAAGATCGTAACCATTCAGGGCAGTATGCGCAAAGGCAATTACACTGCGTTTGCAATGGCATTAGTAATTGATGAATTAAAAAACAACCCGATGTAGAAGTGGTCGCCATTGACCCTGCTGATTACAAACTGAATTTTCCCGGAGTGAGCGGTGAGAACGACAGCAAGAAGTTGCAAGCTATAGTTGGCAGCGCAGTGGGTGTGGTTCTCGCTTCGCCCGAATATCACGGCACGTTCAGCAGCGTGCTGAAACTCGTGTTTGAAAATTTCAGTTTCCCATCTGAATTAAAAGGGAAGCCTGTTTCGCTGCTGGGTGTTGCTGCCGGAAGAATTGGCGCAATAAAATCTCTTGAATATTTGCGGAGCGTATGCGCGCACGTTGGCGCGATGGCGCTGCCCTACTCAATTTCCATTGCCAACGTGCATCAACTGTTTGATGCTCAGGGGAACTGTACGGATGAAGCAACGGAGAAAGCGATTCGCAGCGTTGCGCAAAATCATATCGAATACATCCGCAGGCATGTTTGCCAGGGTATTTCAATGGAAGAGATGGTGAGAAAGTAGCGCTTTGGTTTTCCTGTAGCATTCTTTATATTTAGAATACCAATTCTGCTGCCATGAAATACTACTTGCTTCCACTCCTTCTGATAACCCTTTCGCAATCGCTCCGCGCTCAAACCAACGTAAGCGGCTACATCCTCTCCAACACCACATGGACACTGGCGAACTCGCCTTACATCGTTACAGGAAATATTTTGGTGAACAATGGCGTAACGCTCACCATTGAGCCGGGCGTAACGGTGCAATTAGACACGACCAAATCGTTGCAGATTGATGGCGAATTGATTGCGGTTGGAAATGCGCAAAACAGAATTACGTTCACAGCAACTGACACGACTCCTGCAAGAGGCAGTTGGGGCAGAATACAGTTTTCGCCAAATTCTACCGATGCAGTATTTGACACTTCAGGAAATTATATTTCGGGCAGCATTTTGAAATATTGCGACATCCGCTATGGTGGCGGTGTTCCGGGGGATGTTACGGTGTATTGCGATACGTCTGCGCCCTATTTCTCGAATTGCAGAATATCTGATTGTTTGAAACATGCTGTTTATTTTGTTAACGCTGTTGGCAGGGTTGATTCATCATCAATCAGGAATTGTGGGGGAACGGCCATTTCGTATGTTAGCCCTGTTGCGGCTAATTTGATTGTAATAAATGACACATTAGAAGATAATGGAGGAGGAATCATCCGAAGTGCCAATGGCTCTTTTACTAACACTATTGTTCGGGATTGCATCTTTACAAACTCAGGCAAAGCTTTAGTTGTGGGAAGTTCTACTAACACAATTATTTCAGATAATGTGTTTACGGCTAATTTAGACGCAATACAAGGAGGGTTAGGTGCAAATGTTAATATAGTAGGCAATATTTTTATTGGACAAACGAATAGCGTTATAGGTTCATCAGCATGCTCTTCTCATTATAATCTCTATACTCTTACCGCAACTAATCTTACTATAATAGACAATCATATTGAAAATAACAAAGGTGCAATATATGTCGTTGCGAGCTACTGTGTCATACAAGGAAATATCTTTCGAAATAATCAGTTTGATAACGAAATTCCTTGCAGTTGCGGTGGTCAAAACTGTGGTCCTGGTAATTGCTTTTGTGAATACACTTTGATAAAAACGTTTAACGCACGCGGTGCGATACTGAATAATGTTTTTGATGGAAACACAAACACTCAGACACATTTATATTCCAAACATTTTATCTCTATTTCAGGAGTGTGGGAAATTGCCAATAACTTATTTAATAATAATTCACCGAGTGACATTTATTGCAATGGAAAAGCGAACATTTGTAGCAACAAGTTTCTTAGCAATTCAGGAAAGACAATTTCTTGCTATGGCTCAATGGCCGGTGCCTTCATTCATGACAATGAATTCACCAACAACTCTGATGATGGCTCAATTGTTTCAGTAAGTAATAACTCTGTTATTAGCAACAATGAGTTTCGCGGCAATTCCTGCACAGGTGCTACGATTATTTCTATTACGGCTGGTAGTCCTTTAGTGAGAAATAACAGGTTTATAAGCAATTTGAATTTTAGTTGCCCCATTATCTCTATTACTGCCAGCAGCAATGCTAATATTCATAACAATGATTTTCTGGATAATAGCGGGTTAAGCGGTTTACGCATCAGTGGCAATACCTTGCTATCCATAATAGAGCAGAACAATTTTGTGAATCCAGATATTCAATACGAAATAGAAAACCAAATTCCATTCGGTCCCGGTGCCAACTTCAATATCTCCAATAACTATTGGGGCACCACCGACACCGCGCATATTGATTCAGTTATCAAAGATTACTTTGATGATGCGAATCTTTCTGTTGCGCTTTACCTTCCGGTGCTTACTGCTCCGGCTTTTGTTGATACGAATGCTTCCTGCACCAGCGTGGTTTGCTCGTTATCGGTGAGCGGCACAGTGGTGAATGCCTCGTGTTATGGAGGCGGAAATGGTTCGATTAATATCACAGTTTCAAACGGGACAATTCCTTATAGTTATGTCTGGAGTAATGGAGGAACAGGTGAAGACCGCAGCAATTTGATAAGCGGGAATTACACAATAACAGTGATTGATGCGAACTTTTGCTCTGCCACAAAATCATTTTCAATCAGCCAGCCTTCCTCGCCTGTGGCGGTAGTGAGCGGTGTTGTCTCAAATGCAAACTGCAACACAGGCGGCACAATCAACATCGCTGCGGGAGGAGGAACAAGTCCTTACACTTACAACTGGGGCAGCAGCATCATCACCCAAAACCGCACGGGCTTGAATCCCGGCAATTACTCCGTCACAGTCAAAGACAATAACAATTGTACGGCTACTCAATCATTCACTGTCGGGCAGGATGCAGGTCCAATCATCAGTAGAGTAGTGACAAACGCAAGTTGCCATAACGGATGTGATGGTTCAATCAATGTGTCAGTGACGGGCATCGCGCCATTTACATACAATTGGGGAAATGGTTTAGGTGCAAGCGAAGACACGAGCGGGCTTTGCGCAGGGACTTATAATGTGACAGTTGCCGATTCCAACAACTGCGGCATCGCCACTTCATTCACCATTATTTCACCTGCTGCTTTGGTTGCTTCAGCAAGCATCACGAATAATGTCAGTTGCTTCGGCTTCAGCGATGGCGCTGCAACGGCTACTGCTAATGGAGGAACATCGCCTTACAGTTTCCTGTGGAGCAATGGACAAACCGCAGCTACCGCCACCGGACTTTCCGCAGGAGTTTATGCTGTCACATCAACCGATTCAGTCGGATGCACCGCTTCGGCATCTGTTACAATTCCTGATGGATACAATGTATTTGCCGGAGCCATTGGAGGTGCGATAACTGCTGGAATAAATCAATCCACTACGTATATCGTTAGCGCAAATCCGAATTACAGCTATGATTGGAACACGCTCAACGGCATTATCTTATCAGGACAGGGAACAAATAGTATTGAAGTTGCCTGGACTTCAGCAGGCACGGGACTCGTTGAGTTAATCGCGCAGGAACAAGGATGTTCGGACACGGTTTCAAAATCGGTTACAATTACTGACACAACACAAAACTGCTCTGCGCTTTTTTATTTATATCCCGACACGATTCCGCACAGCTATTTTGTAATCAATACCGCATCGGGAATCCCGCAGCTTTCCTATTCATAGAACTGGGGCGATGGCAGCGCTGCTGATACCGTGCCTTATCCCACGCATACTTACAATGCAGCAGGTTTCTATAGCATCTGCCTCACGATTACAGATTCAGCAGGTTGCAGCGACACGTATTGCAATCCCTATTTCTTGCTGAAGGCGGAAGATGAGAGCAGCGCAATGATTCAGGTAAATGTGTATCCACCCACATTCACAGGCGCACATCAACCCGAACTGGAAAAGATTATGCTCTATCCCAACCCCACAGATGGTGCGGTAACGCTGAAAGCTGAGGGCATATTCGGGAAAGCAACATTCAAATTATTGGATAGTATGGGCAAGGAACTGTCACAACAAACTGTTCAAGGAAATGAACTTGGACAAGGAGTGGGTGTTGACTTGTCTCAATTGAGTAGTGGATTGTATTTCCTGAAAATCCAAACTGAAGAGGGAAACCACTTTATGAAAGTGGTCAAACACTAACCGTTGTCTGAACTGTGATTACTGTGATGAATAGGAGGAAGCATTATTGTTCCGATAGTAAAATCATCATGTCAATCACACTCATCAAACAAATCACAGTTCAGACTGTAATGATTATAATGGCTTGTATTTTTATTCTCCGAGCGATGAAACCGCAACTTGATACTTCCGAAAGTTAACAGCAACCCGATTTCAAGATTGTAGGCTTCAAGATAATAGCTTGACCTCCTGACTCTGCAATTCTTTCATTCTGTTCAATGCGCTACCTGCTTTGAACCACTCAATTTGCTGCTCGTTAAAGGTATGATTCACGGAGAGTTTTTCAGTAGTTCCGTCTTTGTGATTGAGCGCAAGCGTTAATGGAACGCCCGGTTTGAAATCCGTTAATCCGAGAATGTCTATTGAATCGTCTTCCTGGATTTTTTCATAGTCAGCCGGGTTTGCGAATGTCAACGCAAGCATTCCCTGCTTCTTCAGATTCGTTTCATGGATACGGGCAAACGAGCGAACCAAGATTGCGCGACCTCCCAAGAAACGCGGCTGCATCGCTGCGTGTTCGCGGGAAGAACCTTCGCCATAATTTTCATCGCCTACTACAATCCATCCTGTGTTTTTTGCTTTGTAAGCGCGAGCAACAGCAGGCACTTCACCATACTCAGCCGTGAGTTGGTTTTTGATGCTGTTTGTTTTTTCATTGAAAAAATTCTGCGCGCCCGTAAGCGTGTTATTAGCGATGTTGTCCAAATGTCCGCGATATTTTAACCAGGGACCTGCCATTGAAATATGGTCGGTGGTGCATTTGCCTTTTGCTTTAATGAGCAATTTCATTCCTTTCAAATCGCTGCCTTCCCATTGCTTGAAGGGTTCAAGGATTTGCAGCCGGTCTGACTTCGGGTCAACGGCAACTTTCACTTTACTGCCGTCTTCTGCCGGAGCCTGATAGCCCGCATCTTTCACAGCAAAGCCTAAAGGCGGAAGTTCAATGCCTTTGGGTTCATCAAATTTCACTTTCTCGCCTTTCTCATTCGTGAGCGTGTCTGTTGCAGGATTAAACATTAAATCACCGGCAATTGCCAATGCTGTTACGATTTCAGGAGATGCTACAAACGCATGTGTATTTGGGTTTCCGTCATTGCGCTTCGCAAAATTTCTGTTGAACGAAGTGATGATTGAGTTGGGAGCATCGGGTGAAGACGTGTGTCTTTTCCATTGACCGATGCATGGACCACAAGCATTTGCCAATACAACTCCACCAATATCTTCAAACACTTTCAGTATGCCATCACGTTCAGCAGTGTAGCGTACTTGTTCTGAGCCTGGCGTTACGGTATATTCTGATTTTGCTTTCAATCCTTTTGACAAGGCTTGCTTTGCTACAGAAGCTGCGCGCGTCATGTCTTCGTAAGATGAATTTGTGCAAGAGCCGATTAAGCCCACTTCTAATTTTGCTGGCCAATTGTTTTCTTTCACCGCTTTTGCAAATTCAGAAAGCGACCAGGCTTTGTCGGGCGTAAACGGACCGTTGATGTGCGGCTCAAGTGTGGAGAGATTGATTTCAATTACCGAGTCAAAATATTTTTCAGGATTTGCATATACCTCCGGGTCACCCGTGAGATGTTCTTTAATTTTTTCCGCTTCTGCGGCAACGTCTTTTCTGTCGGTTGATTCGAGGTAACGCTTCATCGAATCATCGTAGCCGAAGGTAGAGGTGGTCGCGCCAATTTCAGCGCCCATGTTTGCAATCGTGCCTTTTCCTGTGCAACTGATATTTTTTGCACCTTCTCCAAAATATTCAAGAATAGCTCCGGTGCCGCCTTTTACGGTTAGGATTCCGGCAACTTTCAGAATCACATCTTTTGCAGAAGTCCATCCGCTGAGCTTGCCTGTAAGTTTCACGCCAATCAATTTTGGCATTTTCAATTCCCAAGCCATTCCCGACATCACATCCACCGCATCAGCGCCACCTACTCCAATTGAAATCATTCCCAACCCGCCTGCATTCACCGTGTGTGAATCTGTTCCGATTATCATTCCGCCCGGAAAAGCATATTGCTCTAAAACTACCTGGTGAATGATCCCTGCGCCCGGCTTCCAGAAGCCTATTCCATATTTATTGGAAACGGAAGCAAGGAAATCATACACTTCTTTATTTGTAGTAACAGCTTTCGCCAAATCAGCGGTGGCTCCGGCTTCTGCCTGAATCAAGTGGTCACAATGTACAGTAGAAGGAACCGCTACATTATCTATTCCCGCTGACATAAACTGTAGCAACGCCATTTGCGCAGTCGCATCCTGCATGGCTACGCGGTCTGGCGCAAAATCCACATAAGCCTTTCCTCGTTGAAAATCCTTCACGGCATCCGCATCAAACAAGTGCGTGTACAGAATTTTTTCAGTGAGGGTAAGCGGACGGTTCAACACTTTTCTCGCTTTTTCTACACGGTGAGGGAAGCGTTCGTACGCTTGTTTAATCATGTCGAAATCGAATGCCATATTATTGATTTTTAATTTTCTTTTGAAGGGTACAAAGATAATACTCTTTTGAAGTTTGCTTGGTTTTCAAAACTGCTCTCATTCTGAGGACGCACCGTATAACCTTCATTTCATAAATTAGCACGTTAAGAAAGGTGAAAAAGACGCTGCCCGAAATATTATTAATTGACTTGCCGACCTTTCCAAAAGGCACGCTGTCGCTCTCCCTATTTGCAGTAGGCGCTGCGCTCAAAAACAATTTCAGCATCCGCTACTTAGACATCAACCTGCAACATCCCGATGAAGTTTTAAAAGATTTGGAAAAACTGCTGGGAGAAACAGCGATTGTGGGCATAAAGGTATCATCTCAAAATTTTCAAATAGCCAAAGAATTGAGCGCGAGAATAAAAGAATGCGCTCCCAAAATCAAAGTGCTGTGGGGAGGGGAATTTCCCACGCTGCTTCCGGATGAGTGTTTACCTTTTTGTGATACTCTGGTTTCAGGACAAATTGAACCAATAGCCGGTCTTTTGTCAAAAGATTATTTCAATGGCGGGTTAAAAAAAACCTACCAGGGCAACACGCCTGAAAATCTTGAATTTGACTGGAAACCTGATTTCAGCATTCAGAAAAGGCTTGATGCATATTACAGTTTTATGGGGTTGCCGCTTGAAACATCAAGAGGCTGCACACAGAAATGTGTTTTCTGCTTAGTGCATGTGATGCAAAAAAATTACGTGCTGAAATCAGCAGAACAGTTAGACAAAGAACTTCCTGCCTATCGCGGAAAATTCGTAAACATCATTGATTATAATATCGGAGTTGAACCGGAACACGTAATCAAAGTTTCAAACGCACTGAAAAAAAGGGGCGTTGCCGGATGGATGGGAGAAATGTGCATCGAATCATTGGATAACGATGCAATGCTGGCAGCTATGCGCGACAGCGGATGTCGTATGATTTATTGCGGATTGGAGAGCATTGATGAAACCGCGTTGCGTTCGGTGAACAAAGCCAACACCAATCACATCGAAAATTATGAACGCATTATTCGGAAAGCGCAGTCATACGGCATACAAATCGGAGCGGGAATCATTCTCGGCTTGAAAGGCACGGATGAAAATACGTTCAAAAACATGTATCACTTTTTTCAACGTATGGGAATTATCTATGCCAAGCTCACTTTTCTTACTTACAATCCCGGCACAAAAGTTTTTTCGTCCATGAAACGGACAGGTGATTATTCCACGTATGAGTTCGAGTATTATGACGGCAACCATTTGACTTTCATCCCAAAAGGTCTCTCTAAAGATGTCGTGTACAAAGACACCGCATGGTTCATCCGGAAATTTTATCATCCCTGGAATATTGTGCTTCGCTCATTCAATTCAAAAATGAGTTTTCTCACGAGGCTTGAGTTTATTCTATTCAGTTATTGTTACGGTGAAACCTACAGGCAGTGGTTGCAAAAAAATGTTTTTGATGACGAAAAAGGATTCACAGAACTCCTTCTTGCTCCGTTTCAAAAAACACGCGCCATACGCATTGCAGAAGCTCTGTTAAATTGGCTAAAAAAAAAGTGATTATCAATAAACGCGAATAAGGTATGCCCTGGCTATTAAATATCTCACTTGCACTTAAAGCTATCCGTAGCAATCTGCTCAGGGCTTCGCTCACCATTGCAATTATCGCCATCGGCATCATGGCATTGGTTGGAATTCTCACCGCTATTGAGAGCATAAAATCATCTATCGTGGTGAATTTATCCGCGATGGGTTCCAACACGTTTACCATTCGCGAGAAAAGGACAACCGGGCGCGGAAGTGTAGGAGGCAAAATAGAAGATGCGCCCCTGATTACATTTAACCAAGCGCAATTTTTCAAAGAGCGCTATCAGCGTGGCGACATTGTATCTATTAATACACGCGCCACCAGCGGAGCTTCGATACAGCGCAAAAGTGAGAAGACCAATCCAAACATTACGGTGATGGGCGTGGATGAAAATTACCTTCAGGTTTCCGGATATAAACTTGCCAAAGGAAGAAATTTCTCGAAACATGAATTGGAGAACGGCACAAACAGTTGTCTTCTTGGATATGCGCTTGCCAAACGCCTTTATGATAAAAAAGATACGGTTGAAAACAGCGCTGTTACCATCGGCAGCTTGCGCTACCGCGTAATTGGAACATTGGCAGAGAAAGGCGCAAGCGTGATGAACAGTGACAACGTGGTGTTGGTAACAGTGCAAAACGCAAGAAAAGCGTTCAGCGGAAGTACGCGCAAATACACAATCAGTATTTCGATTGAAAATCCTGAAGAGTTGGATGCGGCAACCGATGAAGCCACCGGCACTTTTCGCAGCATCCGCAAGCTAAATCCTGCGGAGAATGAAGATTTTGAAATCAGCAGAAGCGATAAGTTAGCGACCACCGTTATTGGCAACATCCGCTATGTAACAATAGCCGCCACGCTGATTGGAATCATCACATTGATTGCCGCAGGCATCGGTTTGATGAACATCATGCTTGTTGCCGTTGCAGAGAGAACGCGCGAAATCGGCATCAGCAAAGCGATAGGCGCGACAAACAATATCATTCGCGGGCAGTTTCTGATGGAGAGCGTGGTTATTTGCCAGTTGGGCGGATTGCTTGGCATTTTCTTCGGAATACTGATGGGAAATGTTGTTTCCATTTTTCTAAAAAGTGGGTTCATCATCCCGTGGCTTTGGATAACATTGGGTTTCATCTTTTGTCTGTTCATCGGCTTGGCTGCTGGAATTTATCCCGCTATCCGCGCATCGCGCCTTGACCCGATTGATGCATTGCGATATGAATGAATTGTTTTAGAATTTCTCAGAGTTATAGACTAATGGTGAATTTTAATCGGCACATTGGCATATCGTCAATCAGCAAATCATTCCCCGAATCTTATCTTTACGCCTCATTTTTTTCTTATGCGCTACCAACCGATTGACTCAAAGCTTTTCACAGCCAACCGTAAAAATTTTGTGAAGCAGTTGCCGAAAGGAGCGCTTGCCATCTTTCATAGCAATGAGTTGATGCCGCGCAGCGCAGATGGCACGTTTCCATTTCGTCAGCATCCTGATTTGTTTTATCTCACGGGCGTTGACCAGGAAGACACTGCATTGATTCTGTTCCCCGACAGCCCGGTGGAGAAATACCGCGAAGTATTGTTCGTGCGCAAAACGAGCGAACTGATACAGATTTGGGAGGGAGAGAAATTGACACAGGAGCAAGCGCAGAAAGTTTCAGGTATCAAAACCGTGTTATGGAAAGATGAGTTTGAAGGAGTGCTGAAAACGGTGATGTATCTCACGAATACGGTCTATCTGAATACCAACGAACATGACCGCGCTGCGGCACACGTGCCTGATTATGATTTGTTGTTTGCAAAACAACTGCGCGACCGCTATCCGCTGCATCGCTTTGAACGCAGCGCTCCCATTATGGCATCGCTCCGCACGATAAAAGCTGACGTGGAAATTGATGTAATGAAACAAGCGATAGCTATTACTGAAAAAGCATTTCGCAGAATTTTGAAGTTTGTGAAACCGGGAGTGTTGGAATATGAAGTGGAGGCTGAAATTACGCATGAGTTTATCCGCAATGGCGCGACAGGTCATGCCTATTCTCCAATTATCGCTTCGGGAAAAAGCTCCAACATTTTGCATTACGTCAACAATGATAAAGCGTGCAAAGAGGGTGAATTGCTGTTGCTTGACTTTGGCGCTGAATACGCCAACTATGCGGCTGACCTTACGCGCACCATTCCCGTGAGCGGCAAGTTTACAAAGCGACAAAAGGAAGTGTACAATGCAGTGTTGCGCATTCAGCGCGGTGCATACAAGTTGTATAAACCCGGCAAGCGCCTCGATGATTTTAATAAGGAAGTGGGCAGCGTGATTACGGAAGAATTGCTGCAACTCAGCTTGCTGAAAAACGCTGACGTGAAAAAGCAAGACCCCGAAAAACCGCTTTGGAAAAAATACATGCCGCACGGTACCGCGCATTTTCTCGGTTTGGATGTGCATGACATCGGCAATCGCTATGAGCCAATGAAAGCAGGCATGGTGTTTACCTGCGAACCGGGTATCTATATTAAAGAAGAAGGTTTCGGCATTCGCTTAGAAAACGATGTGCTGATAACGAAAAATGGCATAGTTGATTTAATGAAAAACATCCCGATTGAAGCGGAGGAGATTGAGGAACTGATGAGTTGATGTGCTGATGTGCCAATGATGATTCGGTGATTTGATGATTCGGTAATTCGGTGATGCTTGAAAGTCCCCCTTGCGGGTTTGCTTCGCGTGATGGCTAAGGGGGATGATTCTTAAAACGACTGAAATAACTCAATGAAAATAAAAGAGCAGATTGCGAATTTTTTTACGCTGATGAATTTGGCAAGCGGGGTAATGGCAATTATTTTCATTTTGACATGGAATTTTAATGCTGCATGTGTGTGTGTATTTGTTGGTGCTTTTTTTGATTTTTTCGATGGTTTTATAGCAAGGGCATTGGGGATAACTTCTGAAATGGGGAAGCAACTTGATTCGCTATCGGATGTTGTTACGTTTGGAGTGGTGCCGGGATTGATTGCGTTCGAGTTTCTTGCCTTTGCATATGTGCTGGAATCCTATCCTGGCGAAAAAGGCACTCACTTTCGGGCAGGCTACGGACTATCAACCGCATTGCAAATGATTGCGGTACTTATTCCTGTATTTTCTGCTCTTCGTTTAGCGAAATTTAATATTGACACAACACAAACTAAAAACTTTCGCGGATTACCTACTCCTGCCAACGGCTTGTTATGGGCTTCTTTAGGAATAACCGTAGGACATTGGGGTAATTTCGGACTGCTACACAGCTACTCCAGTTCTTATTACCTCTTTTTGAGCAACATCTTAATAGAAGGCAGATTTTTAATCCCGCTCATTATTATTATGTCTCTTATTCTGGTAGCTCCTGTCAATCTGATGGGAATGAAGTTTGATACGTTCACATGGCGGGGAAATGAAGTCAAGTTTTCATTTATCGGTATTGCAATCATTTTATTGGTGCTGCTGGGTTTCACTGCAATGCCGATTATTTTATTTTTGTACATCCTTTTTTCCATCATCCATTTTTACATTTTAAAACGACATGAAATTCAAAGCTGAAATCAACGTGATGCCGCTGAAAGAGTTGCTCGACCCGCAGGGAAAAGCAGTAGCAGGCAGCATGAAAAACCTCAACCTGCCCGAAGTGAAAGACGTGCGCATCGGCAAGCACATCACGCTGAAAATCGAAGCAACCGACAAAACGCAGGCAACCGAAAAAGTGGAACAAGCCTGCAAGAAGCTACTCGTCAATCCTGTGATTGAATATTTTGAGTTTGAGGTGGTTGAAGAATAAGGTCACAGTTTGTGACCTTAAAGAAATTTTGAAGTCACAAATTGTGACTTCAAGTTATCGCTTATGCAACTGCAATTAATTCAAAAAAGAATTTTTGAAATCCGTGGAACACGGGTGATGCTTGACTCGCATCTTGCGGAGTTGTATCAGGTTCCCACAAAAGTTTTAAAACAGGCGGTACGCAGAAACCTGAAACGCTTCCCAAAAGATTTCATGTTTCAACTTACACGCGCGGAGTACAATGCTTTAAGGTCACAAATTGTGACCTTAAAGCATACTGATAGCGCAAGAGGACAACACAGCAAATATTTACCTTTTGCATTTACCGAGCAGGGTGTCGCGATGCTATCAACTGTTTTAAAAAGTGAAAAAGCAATTAAGATAAATATTGCGGTGATGCGCGCTTTTGTTCTGATTCGACAGCACCATGCTGATTACAAAGAACTAAAAGAAAAAATTGAAGCAGTGGAAAAAGAGATGAATGTGAAATTTGAAGATGTGCATCAGGCGCTGAATTATCTCGTAAGCCCGCAAGGACAACGACCCGTTATAAAAGGCTATCGGAAAGAAGATTAATGTCAAAACTCTACATTGTTCCCACGCCAATCGGCAACCTCGAAGACATCACGCTTCGCGCATTGAAGGTGCTGAAAGAAGTGGATTTAGTGCTCGCGGAAGATACGCGCACCTCCGGTTTTTTATTAAGGCATTTCGGCATTGACAAGAAAATTATTTCGCATCATAAGTTCAACGAGCATAGAACCGTTGCAGCAGTAGTTGAAAAAATCAAAGCCGGACAAAGCATCGCGTTGGTTTCGGATGCGGGCACACCCGGCATCTCCGACCCGGGCTATCTTTTGGTACGCGCATGTGTGGAAGCAGGCATCGTAGTGGAATGTTTACCCGGAGCCACCGCATTGATTCCCTCTCTTGTGGTGTCAGGATTCCCTACGGATGCGTTTGTATTTGAAGGATTTCTTCCCGTGAAAAAAGGAAGGCAAACAAAACTGATTGAGTTAAGCGCGGAAGAACGCACCATTGTGCTGTATGAATCTCCGCACAGGATTTTGAAAACAATCGAACAATTAGCCGAATATCTGGGCGCAGAACGCAAAGCCTGCATCTGCCGCGAACTCTCGAAGCTATATGAAGAAATTCTGCGCGGCACGCTTGCCGAACTCGCAGCCGTTTGCAAAGCGAGAAATTTAAAAGGAGAGATAGTGATTGTGGTAGAAAAGAAAGATTAATCGCGTCATTGCGATTTTCATTTAGCAGCCTTCGACTTCGCTCAGGCTGACAAACAAAGCTTTCTGCAACCAACACTTTCGTCACGGTGAGCGTAGTCGAACCGTACTTTCGGATGAGGTTTTTGTAAACCCTAATGAATCAACTTCTCTAAAAAATTTCCCACCCAATATGCCACGCCTGCTGCAACCGCGCCCAGCAGCACAGTTTCAATGATACCTTTGAAGCGGCTTGTTTCGTTCACATAAGATTTTAAGAAGCCAATAAATACAAACGTGATGAACGTGAGGATGCTCGCGTAAAGAAAAGTATTCGCATTGCCAGCGTCCGCAAAATAATCAAGCACATATACCAGCAGCGGAATGAAGCCCACGGCAAGAAAAGAAAAAAACGTCATTGCGCCCACAGTAAGCGGATTCTTAGTAGAAGGAATCATCTCCAACTCATTTTTCATCATCGTTTCCACCCAACGGTCTTTATCGGCAGTGATTACATGCACTACTTTATCAAGCAGTTCTCCTTCAAAACCTTTCTCACGAAAAATATCACGCACTTCTTTTCTCTCCTGTTCTGCCATGTTTTCCACTTCCCAATATTCAATGCACTTGTGCTTTTCATAGGTGTCACGTTCTGATTTGATTGAGAGATAAGCCCCTACCGACATCGAAAAACCGTCAGCAAAGAGATTTGCAAATCCGAGTATAATCACGATAGAAGAATCCAATCCTGCACCCGATGCGCCCGCCACTACCGCAAACGTGGTGATGCTGCCATCAATGCCGCCATAGACAAACTCGCCTAAGTATTCCTGAAAACGACTGTAAACACTATCGCTGCCATGCAGTTTGTCTTCGGTTTTATTAATCATTTCTTCTTTCTATCTTTAGGAGAAGCAAGTTGGCAATTTTTTCAGGTTCTTTAAAATTCTAATTATGAAAAAGTATTTTTTTCTCTTTGCGTTACTTGGACTTCTTCTTCCATCTTGCGATGAAGAAGAAGAAACGCAGGTGTGTTCCTGCTCTTCGGATTTTGATGAGTATTATTATTCTGATTCTCTTTTGACAGAGGGTATTTTTATCCCTAACGCATTCACACCAAATTTCGATGGCAGGAATGATGTCTTTGCAGTTGCTGGAACAGGTATTTCTTCATTATCTGTTGTAATCAAAGATGGAAACACGACTGTTTTCCAAACAGCCAATCAAAGCATTGGCTGGGATGGAACCGTAAACGGAAATATTCCCGATTTTCAAACTTTTGATTATGTTGTAGATGCTGTTTTCACAAGCGGAACAACTAAGCACTTTGAAAGTACAATTACGCTTTACGGAAACACTTTATCCCCTTGTCCCGACAATATTTTGGATTGTGTATTTGGAAACACGTTTGATGGAACCGGTTTCAATCCGGGCATTAGTAACGGAGAAACATTTGGTTGCTGAAATCGCAATACTCAATACGCAGTACGCGCTAATTATTAATACCGAGGCACACTTGTATCAACCTCCTGTGCCCATGCTAAGATGCCGTCTTTCAGGTTGTAGAGATTTTTGAATCCGTACTTTTCTTCGAGGGCTTTGATGGCGTTTGCGCTACGCTGCCCGCTGCGGGAATGAAGCACCACTTTCTGATGCGTGAGATTTTACCATCTCTCTGAAATTTATTTTTACGTAACTTGCATTACGTACTTTACGTAACGTACTTTGCGTAATGAAACCAGATAACCCCTTTTTAATCAGCGGCTATGAAAGCCCTGAATATTTCTGCGACCGCGAGCAGGAAACCAAACGGATGCTCGAAGCAATCCGCAATAAGCGCAACCTCACGCTGATGTCTGCGCGCAGGATGGGTAAGACGGGACTGATCCGGCATGCGTTTCACCATCTGCAAAAAGAAAGTGCAATAAAATGCTTTTATGTTGACATTCTGCCCACCGCAAGCCTCGCTGATTTTGTACGATTGTTGAGCAAGGCGATTCTCAACAACCTTGACACCACACCGGAAAAAATCATTAAAAAAATTTTCGGGTTCTTCTCCAGTCTGCGCCCGGTAGTGAGTTACGACCCGATGACGGGCGAGCCGTCCGTAACGCTTGATATGAAAGCAAGCGAATCGGAGAAAACGCTCGAACAGTTGTTTGCGTACCTTGCTGAAAAAGAAAAGAAAGTGGTCATTGCCATTGACGAGTTTCAGCAAATCACCCAGTATGCCGAAAAAAAGACAGAAGCATTGCTGCGTGCGCACATGCAACAAAACCCTGCCGTCAGGTTTATTTTTTCCGGGAGCAATCAACATTTACTGAGCGCAATGTTTGCAGGGCACAGCCGCCCGTTTTATCAAAGCACCGAGATGATGACTTTAGAGCCGATAGACCGGAAGCAATATGCGGCTTTTATCATAAAAAAGTTCAGGCAGGGCAAGCGTGAAATTGACAAAGAAGAAGTGGAAGCAATCCTCGACTGGACGAGAGGGTATACATGGTATGTGCAGTTTGTCTGCAACCGCCTCTTTGCGATGAGCGCAAAAAAGTATAACAAGGCAATCCTCATCAACCTGCTGCTTAATATTTTGAAAGAGAACGAGCCTGTTTATACCAATTACCGAAACCTGCTCACCGAATACCAATGGAAATTATTAATCGCCACTGCAAAAGAGGAAGCAGTGGCAATGCCCACGTCAGGAGAATTTATCAGCAAATACAAACTCGGCTCACCGAGTTCAGTGAAAACCGCACTGGAAGCGCTGCTCTACAAGCAACTGATGTATCAGTCTGAAAATGGCTACCGTGTTTATGATGTATTTCTTTCAAGATGGCTGGAGCGGTGGTGATTTTTGATTACGTACTTTACGTAACGTACTTTGCGTAATAAACTTTTCGCTTTCTCGAAGAAGCTTCTTCTCAAACATTAGGCAAAACTCAATACCTCGGCACGCTCGGGTCAATCTCCGCAGCCCAAGCTAAGATGCCGCCTTTTAGGTTATAGAGATTCTTGAAGCCGTACTTTTCTTCGAGGGCTTTGATGGCACTTGCGCTGCGCTGCCCGCTGCGGCAATGAACTACTACTTTTTTATCGCGCGAAATTTTACCGTTGGCATCCAGAATTTTATTCAGAGGAATCAACTCGCCATCCAAGTGCGCGATTTCATACTCGTATTTTTCACGGCAATCAATCAGTTGAAAATCTTCATGGCGGTCGCGCATTTCTTTTAATTCCTTCACCGTCACTTCTTTCACGCCTTGTAAGCCGCGCTTTTCCTCCTCCTCTTTCAGCGGCATCCCACAAAACATTTCGTAGTCAATCAGTTTAGTGATAGTCGGGTTATTTCCATTCAAAGGATTGTTCGGGTCTTTCCTGAATTTGAACGTGCGGATTTGGAACGTGAGCGCATCAAGCGCAAACATTCTGCCTACCAGCGGCTCTCCCAGTCCGGTAATTACTTTAATCGTTTCGTTTGCCTGCAAGCTGCCGATGATGCCTGGCAACACGCCCAGCACTCCGCCTTCCGCGCAACTCGGCACCAATCCGGGTGGTGGTGGTTCAGGATACAGGTCGCGATAGTTAGGACCGAATTCTCCATTGGGATATTTATAATTAAACACGGTTACTTGCCCATCAAAACGAAAAATGGAAGCAAATATGTTCACTTTGCCCAGCAACACGCACGCATCGTTGATGAGATAGCGTGTCGGAAAATTATCTGTGCCGTCAGCGACAATATCCCAGTCTTTAAAAATTTCAAGCGCGTTGGAAGAGTTAAGATGCGTGTTGTAAGTCGTAATGTTGATGTAAGGATTCAAACCAAGCAGGCGCTCTTTAGCCGCTTCTACTTTTGGCTTTCCAATATCCTTTGTGGTAAATAAAACCTGACGTTGCAAATTGCTGTCGTCCACTACATCAAAGTCAACAACGCCAATGTTGCCCACGCCTGCCGCTGCAAGATAGAGTAGCGATGGGCTGCCTAATCCGCCTGAACCGATTACAAGCACACGCGCATTTTTCAGTTTACGCTGTCCTTCAATATTAAATTCTGGAATAATCAGGTGGCGGCTGTAGCGCTCAAGTTCTGCTTTTGAAAATTGAATGTGATCAAGTTGACCGTTGGTACTCATGATAAAGCAATTATTTATTGTAACTCGTTAATTTCAGCTTAACTCCTCAGCTTAGAAGAGAGGCTTACGACTTAAAACTTATAGCTTAAAACTTTTACTTTCCCCCCGCAATCGCAGGCACGATGCTCACCACCGTTCCATCTCCAATGCTGGTGTTGGTATCCTGCAAATACTTGATGTCATCTTCTCCCACAAATACTTTAATAAACGAGCGCACTTGCCCGTCACTGCCGTAAATGTGTTCCTTTAAACCCGGATATTTTCCGGTTAGTTCAGCAATCGCATCGCCAACGGTTTTCGCGGAGGTGGAGAATTTATTCACGTTGTCCGTGAATTTTCTCAAAGGGGTAGGGATAATAATTTCAGCCATGTTTATTTCAGTTTGCAGTTAATAAATCTTTTAAGTTCAGTTCTTCTTTAAAAATAACTTTCTCCTCTTCAAACCTGCCCTTCACTAATTTCCACGAGCGGAAGTCAACTGCTTTCTTTTTCTTCACGGAAACAATCACATAAGAGAAATAAGGCATTGCCACTTTCAAATCATGCTCGGAAGGAATCGCAGGATGTTCGGGGTGCGAGTGATAAACGCCCAGCAAAATCAGCCCGTTATTATCTGCGTATTCTTCCGCCTTCATGTAATCGAGCGGTGAAATTTCAAACCTGCGCTCGCGGTTTTCTTCCTTCGTATTATTCACCGGCTCTGCGATAGTTATTGTGCGCTTGCCATTTTCTTCCGTGCCGTACATAAATCCGCAACACTCATGCGGATGCGTTTTTTGCCCGTCATCTTCGATAATCATCTTCACAGTGTCAAAAATTGTTACTTCCATCAGTTTTCTTTTAGGAGTGTTTTTAAAACTTCGGGGTAATTGCTTCCATGGTCAGGAAAAACAGTTACCACAATTCCTCTTTCAATTTCTTGTGCCACTTTCATCGCGCCTGCCAGGGCAGCAGCAGCAGACGGGCTGACCAGCAATCCCGTTTTCTTTGCAACCTCCCTCACCAATTTGTATGCTTCCTCCGTTGAAACATCCAAATTCCGGTCGGCAACTTTCACATCATAAATGCCAGGCACTTTTGCTGTCCCTAAATGCTTCCATCCTTCCAAGCCATGCAAAGCCGAGTCAGGATGCAAAGCTACCACTTCAATACCCGGATTTAACTCTTTCAGCTTGCGGCTGGTTCCAATGAAGGTTCCCGTTGTGCCAAGCGCGGCAGCAAAGTGTGTTATTTTACCGTCTGTTTGTTTGAAAATTTCATGGGCAGTGGTGTTATAATGCGCCTTCCAGTTATTGTCGTTGTTGTATTGGTCAACATAGAAATACTTATCAGGAAATTCTTTCGCAAGTTCCAACGCTTTCTCCTGTGCGCCATCCGTAGCTTCAAAGCGCGAAGTGTAAACGATATTCACTCCGTGAAAGAGCAACGAAGATTTTTTCTGCTCAGAAGCATTTTCCGGCAGACACAACGTAACCGGAATTCCAAGCGCTGCTCCGATTGCTCCATAAGCCACGCCTGTGTTTCCGCTGCTGGCATCAAGCAAATGTTTCTTTCCATCAAGGTGTCCTGCAAGAATCGCTTCTTTAATAATATTGAAAGCCGGACGCGCTTTCACGCTGCATCCTAATTGATTCCATTCGAGCTTGGCAAAAATTTGCACGTCAGGATTTTCATTAAAACCCCGAATCGGAAACAAGGGCGTGTTCCCGATAAAAGGTTCGATTTCCCGAATCTTGCTTAATAAACGCTCTTTATTTTCCTGCTCGCTCATTTTATTTTTTCAACAAAAAAAAACCTCACCATCTGTTTGGGTGAGGCTCGTATCTGTGTTTCAATTTTCTCAAACTAATTGTAACCAACATGCCTCACCGGACTGTTCGTGCAACAACAGCAACAACACATCATGGAGGCGGTTTTTTGAATCATTGAGTGCGAATTTAGGATGAGAAGAATAGAAAAGCAAGATTTAGTTTGAGGAGGTATCGTCATTCCGGCTTTATGCCGGAATCCGCTTCTGATATATTTATCAGGGGATGCCGGAACAAGTCCGGCATGGAGGTTCCTCACATCCCCGGCTCAATTGTTCCCGGCACTTTGCCATCTTCCACCTGAATTGTTCCCGAAATATTCTTGATGATATAATCCGAGAAATCCTGTTTTGCCTCGAAGCCTGTTCCGTAAATGATTTCTTCGGGCGTAGTGATGCGCACAAATTTATCAGAGTAAATTTTTTCTTCTTTTCTCTTCCAGGTTAATTCCTCAGTATTTAGCATTTCTCCTTTCGTATTTACAATCACCACGTTGTCGCGCACCAGCATTTCTTCTTTCTTGGGATAAAATATTCCGTAATTGGCGGTAAGTTGGCTGGTGGTTTTTAATGCTTCGTCAAAACTATACAGCTTCACGCCCTTTGGAAATTCACTATACGCATCTTCGCTTTCGTGATTGATTACTTCGGGAGCGGTGATTTTTGCTTTCAGGTTTCCCTGCACACTGTAATGAATTTCCACTTCTTCACCCCGCTCGCTGATAGTGTCGGACTCAATGGAGATTTTTTTAATTTTTTCTAAATCAGTGGCGCAGGAAAGTTGGAGAAAGAACAAAATAGTAATAAACGCTCCTTGTTTAATGCCTGATAAATGCCGCCAGAAAAAGATTCGATTTTTTAACCAAAACATTAAACGGTTGCAATATGTTAGATGAAATGTGAAATTTTTAATCATACACTTTATTGCAAATTATTGATATGAAATGTTCGCGCCTTCTCAGCAAAATCATTTTTCGCAGTGATATTTTCAATGTTTAAATAGTTTAAGTTTTTCATAATGCGGAGTAAATAATTTTCTTGCAAATTTTTACAAGGTCTTCCTTCAACAATACATGCGCTGTTTGAGTAAACAAATTTATCCAATAGGCGACATTTATGATTCTTGCAGCAGGATTAAAAATAGCTATCGTGGACGAAAATGTTTATGCTCCACGAAAGTAATGACAATTTGTTTCCTCTAATTTAGCGCACAGGATGGGGCATAATTTCTCCTCTGCGTTGCACGTTATGCAACACGCGCTTCACCCAAAGTGACTAAGTTTGAGCAGCATTATGAAAACTATTTTATCTATCATCATCACCGCGCTTCTCTGCTCAATGCAGGCGCGCGCTGCCTACATCCTTATCCCGATGGATATGGAGCAGAAAGACCATCTGAAAGCTTATGGCGTGGCGTATTGGGTGCTGCGGCAGGGCATGGAGGTTGACTGGATGCTGAATTATCGCGGGGGCAGTTTTGCGTTTAAGCAATTAGAGCCGCTGGAAAAGGAATGTTCGATTCGCGGGGTGTCGTATGAGATAGTGCCTGACGGGCAATACCTGAAAATCGTGAACGACATTTCGAATCCCGAAGTGAACATGGATGTGGTGAAAATGGAAAAAGCGCCAAAGGTGGCGGTGTATGCTCCGCCCATGAACATGCCGTGGGACGATGCAGTAACGCTGGTTTTAACGTATGCCGAAATTCCTTATGACATTATTTATGACGAGGAAGTGATGTCAGGTCTCCTGCCAACGTATGACTGGCTGCACCTGCACCATGAAGATTTCACGGGGCAGTATGGAAAATTTTACGGACAATACCGCAACCAGGCGTGGTATCAGGAGCAGGTGCGCGCCTCGGAAGCCGATGCGCAGCGGCTGGGCTTCGCCAAGGTGTCGCAACTGAAACTTGCAGTGGCGCAAAAGATTCGCGACTACGTGGTGGGCGGTGGCTTCCTGTTTGCCATGTGCTCGGCAACGGATTCTTATGACATCGCGCTGGCAGCCGAAAACACGGACATCTGCGATATCATGTTTGATGGCGATGCACCCGACCCGCAGGCGCAGCAGAAGCTGGATTTCTCGCAGACGTTTGCGTTTCAAAATTTTAAGCTCGAAACAAACCCGTATCAATATGAGTTTGCAAACATTGATGTGCCTGTGCCGAGATCGGTGCCACCAAGCGTTGACTACTTCACGCTGTTTGAGTTCTCTGCCAAGTGGGACCCTATCCCCACGATGCTCACGCAATGCCACACGCGCACGGTGAAGGGCTTCATGGGGCAGACAACGGCATTCAGAACTGAGAACATCAAATCGGATGTGCTGATTTTGGGTGAAAACAAATCGGCATCGGAAGCGCGCTACATCCACGGCACACACGGCTATGGCACTTGGACATTTTATGGCGGACACGACCCGGAAGATTATCAGCATTTCGTAGGCGACCCGCAAACTGATTTGAGCCTGCATCCCAACTCCCCGGGTTATCGTTTGATATTGAATAACATCCTGTTTCCCGCAGCGAAAAAGAAGCCGCAGAAGACATAGGGAGAACGTGTCATGCCGGACTTGTTCCGGCATCCCCTTGAGGATTGCGTCATTCTGAGCTGAGGCTCTGCGAAGCGAAGAATCTCACACTTGATTATTCGGAAAAATCATGAAGCAGGAGATGCTTCGTCCCGCTCAAAGCAGCGGGGACTCAGCATGACGGCAGCTAATCAAGAAACATCCAACTCACTCCAAACCTGAACGTCCTGTCCCACGCGGGATATTTGTAAGCGTTGAAGTAGCCTTTGTCTTTGAACATGCCTTGATTCAGATGCTGCATCTTCATAAAAAGGCGCACTGTTTTTATTTTAAAGAGGAGATAGAAATCAAGAGCGGGATAGAAAGAAAGCGTTTCTTCATCCTGTAAATAAAACTGTTCCGTGAGCGGGAAATAGCCGGGCGCCTTGTAATTGGTGTTATAGCGGATGTCAACACCCACGCGCGTCAGCAACTTTCCTTTGAACACGCCCCGCTCATAGAAGAAGGAATGCACACCCCAATAAACGGGATAGCGCAAAAAGTTTTTATCGGAAACAAATTGCACGCGCAGCACATTGTCAAACCCGAAGTAGTTGATGCGAAACAGTTTGTGCAATTCAAACACCCACGTGTGCAACGAGCCGCTGTGTTGAGCAGGCAGGCGGCTGGCATCCCAAAAGGCGAGCTGCTTGATTTGATTGAAGCGCACGGCTGCCTGTATGTTGTATTTGGGCAAGCGATAACTTAATTCGGCAGTGAGTGTTGATTGCTTGTCGAAAGTATTTCCCCATGAAATATTTCCGAATGCAAAGCGGTTGAAAAGCAACGCGGGTTCGATGCGCGAGTAGGATGCGTTGAGTTGAATCGCACCGGCTTTGTCAAAGTCATATCCAATGGAAGCAGATGATTTGAAATCATTTTTATTGTAGTCAAGAAAACTATAAGTGGCGCTGATACCGTAGGAAAACATTCTCTCCGTGTTGCTTGAAAGCGAAAGGGCGGCATCTGCATATTGAAAATACTTTTCGGTAAAGCTGTCTTGCTGAACGATGTTATAGGAATAAGAAGATGAAGCGTCAATGATTAAACCTCTTCTGAAGAATTTCCTAAAGCCTGCTTTCGTTCCGATGAAAACTTTTTGCGCCTGGCTGCTGTAATCGGTAACTGTTGTATCATCTTCATTAAACAAACCATAGTAAGCGGAGTCGGGAGAAGTATCGGCATAGTCGTATTGTTCGCGCCCCACATCCGCTTCGTGGTAGAGTTCCCATGTTTTGCTGCGCGTGCTGTCTTGATTATTCAGTGAATGATAAACGTGAAATGTAATCTCCCTTTGTTTGTTCTCCGCATTCTCCAACTCTATGTTCACCAACTCTTTACTGACAAAAGAAGTATCCTCAAAAATATTCGTCTCTTTCACGCCTCCGTTTTCATCTGCGCGAATGTTGTTCAGGATAAAAATAGTTTTCAGCAGATACCGCTTCTTTGAATCAAACGTACTGCTGAAAGCAAGGTCGTTGTGGCGTGTTCGCTGGCGCGTGTATAAACCCGTAGTGGCGTAGCGCATGTAATGAAAACCGAAGTTGAATTTCTTGCCGATGTTCTGGCTGTGTACCACATTCACGGTTTGTTCTTTTTTTAAACCAATCAAAAAGTCCAGCCGGGAAAATGGACGCTTATTGTTGTAAAAGGGAACATTCTGTTTTGTGAAGCGGAATAAATCAAACTGGCGATAACCCATTTCAAATCCCATCTGCGGTTGCTCGCAGCACACCATCCTGAAACTTGCGCTGCCCAATGCTCCGGTGTTGCGGAATAAAAAATCGTGGCGGTCAACAGGGTCATAGTAATGCACGTCAGCCAACCCAGTATCAAGCGGATTATCTTTTGTTGATTCTTGTATTCCTAAAGAATATGCAATTGATTGCGAGATAGGTTTAGGGGCTGGCAACGAATCTGTTTCCTGACAAAAAGCAGATTGAGGAAGGAAGCAAGTAAAGAGGATAACGACAAATGAAAATAAAAGCAAAGCAGCATTTTTAAATTCAAACAACACTATTAATCACTGACGACTAACGACTGAAAACTTCAAAGACTTGCTATCAATTCTTTGAAAATCGTTGTCATCTTAGGCTCGGTGGCATTGGCAACGCGAATCACATCTTCGAGCGATGTTTCCTGAATCGCATTCAAGGGATAACCCACATCCGTTATTACCGACATCGCAAACACGCGCATATTTCCGTGACGCGCTACAATCACTTCCGGCACGGTGGACATGCCCACTGCATCTGCGCCTATCGCGTGCAGGTAATTATATTCCGCAGGCGTTTCTAAACAAGGACCCGAAACCGCAGCATACACGCCCGCATGACAACTGATGTTGTGCTTCTTCGCAATCACCAGCGCTTTTTCAATCAGTTTCTTGTCATAAGTATGCAGCATGTCGGGAAAACGCGGACCCAGCACATCATAATTTTTCCCGCGCAATGGATGGTCGGGCAACAGGTTGATGTGGTCGCGCAACACCATCAAATCACCTGTTTTGATTTTCTCGCTCGTGCCGCCTGCCGCATTGGAGATAAAAAGCGTTTCAATGCCCAACGCCTTCATCACGCGCACAGGAAAGGTGGCTGCTTTCAAACTATAGCCTTCATAATAATGAAAGCGCCCTTGCATCACCATGATTTTCTTTCCGCCCAGTTCACCAAAAATCAATTTCCCCTGATGGCTCTCTACCGTTGATATGGGAAAATTGGGAATATCTTCATAGCGGAGTTCATACTCTTTTTTGATTTCGCCTGCAAGGTTTCCCAAGCCGGTTCCCAAAATGATTCCGTATTGCGGAGTGAATTTTGTTTCCGAAAAGATGTAAGCGCGTGTCTGTTCGATTTTTTCTAAGAAGTCGGTCATGTATTTCTATGGTTTGTATTAGGTGTCATTTTGAACTTCTGCAACGTCTGCCTGTTCATTGCGAAAGCTTTTCAATTTTGTGAGCCATCCCGTAACTTCCTCATCAAACAATTGCTTGTCCTCTTCAAAAAACTCAACGATTACGGGCTGCACAAAAATGGGGAGTTTTTTCTCAAATATCCAGTTGCTGTAAGAAAGGAGCCGCACTGCGTCTTTTTCCGTTGTCATCAAGAGCTTTTGTTGTGTTTCAATATTGCCAAAAGCCTCAATCATCTTCTCCACGTCAACGCGGGTGAAGTGGTGATGGTCGCTGAAGTCGAGCGAATAAAGGTTCTTCACCTGCGGACGCAAATAGTCTTTCAGATTTTCATTGTAAGCAATCCCTGAAACAAGCAGCACGTCATAACTCTTATCAAATTGAAGTCGAACATTTGCATCCGTGAACAAGTAGGGTTGTCCGTATTGCAAAAAAGAAAAAAACACCAACTGATTTTTTGCAGGTGCAATCTCATTGCGGATGCTTTCCCTTTCTTCCTTGCTTAATGTTGGCGGGCATTTGGTAACTACAATAAAGTTTGCCCGTTCGGCACCGTTTTTAAATTCTCGCAGCGAGCCGGCAGGCAATAAATAATCACGCGTGAAAAGGTTGTCGTAACTCGAAAGCACAATGTTCAATCCCGCCCGCACCGCGCGATGCTGAAAGCCATCATCAAGCAACACTACATCCGTTTGTGGAAATGCAGAAAGAAGTTGTGGCACACCCAACGCACGTTCTTCACACACCGCCACCGCTACATGCTGATATTTTTTCTTGAGCATCGTGGCTTCATCGCCCGCAGCATCCGCAGATGTATTTATTTCTACTTGCAAATAGCCACTTGAATTTCTCAAATAACCGCGACTAAGCGTGGCGATTTTAAATTGCTGCGAAAGCAATCGAATCAAATATTCAACATGAGGCGTTTTCCCTGTACCTCCAACTGAAAGATTGCCGACACAAATTGTAGGAAAATCAAATTCCACCGTTTTGAACTTGCCTGAATCATAAAGCCAATTGCGGACGAAAATCATTGAGCCGTATAGCAGCGAAAATGGAAACAACAAAATGCGAAGAAAAGGGTTGGCAGGCATGGGTCGATAACTGTTATTTGCGCGATCGAATGATTTTACGGGTAAGTTTCCGTTTTATGTGATGGAGTGCAAGCACATGAATTTCATTTTCGCTGACTACACGGTAAATAATTCTGTAATTGCCCTGAACTAACTGCCGGATACTTTTGATGTTGAATTCCGGAACTACTCTTCCAATTGCAGGATGCTGCGCTAAAATATCGGGTGCTGAAAAAAGTTTTGCAGCAGTAATTTCGGCAGAACGAACTGAGTCTTTTGAAATGTACTCTGCGATTTCAGACAGATTTTTCAGCGCTTGATCCGTCCATTTCACTTCAACCATTTGCCGAGCTTTTTCTTTGCCTGCTCTTTTGTGTGTACTTTGCCTGCATGAGATTGAGCAAGTCCTTCCTCTACTTTTTGAGTGAAAAGAAGATGGTCAATCAGGTCATCAATAGTGAAGTTTTCGGGAAGTTTTCTCAGAGAATCCCTGACTTTTTGTTTTGTCAACATGATGTGTTATTTAGAACCTGAACTTGATCTAACAAAGATACCGTGAAAGAATTTCTTCATTAAAAATTGGATATTTGAATGACTCAAATCCAGACACAAGATAAAAAATGAAACTCAACGCCCTCACCTCCTACCTTGAATCCTTCGCCCCCCCAGCCTATCAAGAAAGCTATGACAACGCGGGGTTGATTGTAGGGAACCCTAATTCTGAAATCAAGAAAGCGCTGCTCTGCATTGATTCAACGGAAGAGGTGGTAAAGGAAGCGATTCGGAAGAAATGCAACTTGATTATCGCGCATCATCCTATTGTTTTCAAAGGATTGAAAAAATTCACCGGCAGGAATTATGTTGAACGCGCAGTGATGCTTGCCATTAAGCAGGACATCGCTATCTACTGCATGCACACTAACCTCGATAACGTGTATATGGGAGTGAATAAGAAGATTTGTGAAAAACTGGGATTAGTCAACACGCAGACTCTTTCCCCGAAAAAAGAAATTCTTAAAAAGCTCATTACTTTTTGTCCGCTGAAAGATGCCGGAAAGGTGCGCGATGCGTTGTTTGGCGCAGGCGCTGGTGTAATTGGCGATTACAGCGAGGCAAGCTACAACACCGAAGGGTTAGGCACTTTTAAGGGAAACGAATCCACCAATCCGCATGTGGGTGAAAAAGGCAAACGTCACCACGAGCTGGAAATCAGGATAGAAACCATCTTTCCCGGCTACATTGAACAGGGTTTATTAAAAGCTTTACTCAAAGCGCATCCTTATGAGGAAGTGGCTTATGATATTATCGCTTTAGAGAATTCCCATCTGCGTGTTGGCTCAGGCATGGTGGGGGAATTGAAGAAGCCTGCCGATGAAGCGGCTTTCCTGAAATTGCTGAAAAAAACCTTCAAAACCGGATGTGTGCGCCACACGCCCCTCACGGGAAGGAAAATCAGCAAAGTGGCTGTTTGTGGCGGTTCCGGCAGTTTTCTTTTGCAGGATGCAATCCGCTCCAAAGCCGATATTTTCATTACGGGCGACTTCAAATACCACGATTTTTTCGATGCGGAAGGCAAAATCCTGATAGCCGATATCGGGCATTTCGAGAGTGAACAGTTCACCACAGAGATTTTCTATGAGGTTTTAAGCGAAAAGTTTAATAATTTCGCCCTTCTTTTTTCAGATACCAACACGAACCCCGTAAACTACTTATAACGATGGCACCAGCAACAGAAAAGGAATTGACCGTTGAGGAAAAACTCAAAGCGCTTTTTCGTCTCCAGACAATTGATTCGGAAATGGATCAAATCCAACGCCTCAAAGGTGAACTTCCAATGGAAGTGAGCGACCTCGAAGACGAAATCACCGGATTGGAAACCCGCACGCATAAGATTGAAGACGAGCAGACGCATATTGAAGATGAGATTGCGAAGAAAAAGAACGGCATCAAGGAATCGGAAGCGCTCATCAAGAAATATGAGAAGCAGCAGAACAACGTAAAGAACAACAGGGAATTTGATGCGCTGAGCAAGGAAATTGAATTGCAGAAATTAGAAATCCAACTTTCAGAAAAGAAAATCAACGATTTGGGCGATGCGCTGAAAGTGCAGAAGGATTTCATGAAGGATGCAAAGGACCATATCAAAGGCAAGAAGAAGGACCTCGAAAACAAGAAATCAGAACTCGAAAAAATTATTGAGGAGACCGATAAGGACGAAGAGAAGCACCGCAAGCAGTCGGATAAGGCACAGAAGGAAATCAAGGGATTTGACGAGCGTTTGCTGACAGCTTACAGCCGCATCCGCAAGAACTACAAGAATGGATTGGCAGTGGTGAAAATCATGCGCAATTCATGCGGTGGCTGCTTCAACGTGATTCCCCCGCAGCGTCAATCGGAAATCAACCAGCGCAAGAAAATCATCGTGTGCGAACATTGTGGTCGTGTGCTGGTGGATATGGAGATTGATAATGAAGCGGTGAAGAAATAAGAAAGTCCACTGTCCATAGACGACAGTCCACAGCACAGTTGGTTTAGCGCTCTGCTTCGAGCGATGACGTTCCTCCCAGTACTCGGGGGAAAAACAAAGGGTAACTTAAATTGTACCGCATCATTTACATTTTTGCTTTCATTTTTTTCTCAAGTGTGCTGGACGCGAATGGCAATTATGACTTTAACAGCCGTTGTCAAAACGCTTACAACGAAATTTTCAGCCTGCGTATAGATGCTGGCAAACAACTGCTTGCCAAAGAAAAAACACAATATCCCGATAATCTTATTCCGCTTTTATTAGAGAGCTATATTGATTTGCTCAGCAGCATCACTACGGATAATGCTGCGTTGCTTTCGGAGTTGAAATCAAATAAAAATGTCCGGCTGAATAGTCTAAAAAAAGGCGACCAGAATTCTCCGTGGCATCGTTATGTGCAGGCTGAAGTTCAATTACATTATGCGCTCGCTGCTTTTCAACACCAGGAATATTGGTCGGGGCTGATGGACATGCGCAAAACATATTTTCTTTTGGAAGAAAATATCCGGCTCTATCCCGCTTTCAAACCGAATTACAAAAGCTACTCCACGATTCAAGCACTGCTGGGAGCGGTTCCCGAAAAATATGCGTGGGGATTACGCTTAGTAGGACTGGAAGGAAATCTTAATGCCGGAATGCTTGGGTTGGAAAAATTAATCACGAATAATTGGAGCGGTGCTGCCTTCCTGAAAGACGAGACGGTGCATATTTACATTCATTTGCTCTTTCATTTGGAAGGCGATAAAGAGAAAGCATGGAAAGCATTGCATGAATCAAATTATCCGCTTGAAGAAAACCTGTTTTCCTATTCTACAGCTTTGAAAATTTCATTGTACAGTTATCACAATGATGACGCGTTGCAATTGTTGGAGAAAATTCCTGCGGGGAAAGAATATGCAGCCATTCCAATGTTAAGCTACTATGCTGGTTTGGCGCATCTCCATAAATTAGAATCAAAGGAAGCGATAATTAACTTTCAACAATTCCTCTCTCAAAAAGCGGGAAGCAATTTTGAAAAAAGCGCAAATCAAAAAATCGCATGGAGTTATTTGATAAATGGCGATGCTCAATCCTACAAACAATCTATGCGTATTGTGAGTGAAGATGGCATTGCTCAAAACGAAGCTGATAAGCAAGCCCAAAAAGAAGTAGAAGATGCTTTGCCTCCGCATCCTGAAATTCTGAAAGCGCGATTACTTTTTGACGGTGGCTATTTTGAGCAATCGCTAAAAACCTTGGAAAACATTCATGCAGAAAGCCTTTCAAACAATATTTATTCGTTGGAACTTGTTTATCGCAAAGCCAGAGTGCTCCATGAAATGAACGACACCCTGCGTGCGATTGAAAGCTACATGGTGACCATGAGCAAAGGCAGAAACGAACCTTATTATTATGTCGCAAATTCTGCATTGAATCTTGCCCTGATTTATGAGTCGAAGGGAAACAAAGAGCTTGCGAAGAAATATTTCAATGATTGTCTTGCGCTCGACAATCATGAATATCGGGTTAGTTTAGCGCAGAAAGCAAAAGCAGGGTTGCAAAGGTTGGAACCATAACAGCAGCATTCTGGCAAATCACACAAGATGCACAGCGCGGATTGGGAAAACTCAATATAAACAGAGAGCATTTTGTTGTTTCTTCGTTGTTGGAATTATCCATTGATTTAATGCTACTTCAGAAAGACTATTCTCTCAAATCCTATAACACATTCGGCATAGAAGCATCGTGTGCCTTGTTTTGTGAAATCACAAGCACCGAAACACTTTCGGAAGTATTTGAAAATCCTGAGTTCAAAAATGGTCGCAAGCTCGTGCTTGGTGGAGGAAGCAACATTCTTTTTACCAAAAATTTTGACGGGTTGGTTTTGAAAAACTCAATGAAGGGAATTGAAGTAATACGCGAAGATGATGAACACGTTTGGGTGAAAGCCGCTGCGGGCGAGGTGTGGCACGAGCTGGTGCTTTTCTGTATTCAAAACAATTTCGCGGGGATTGAAAATTTATCGCTTATACCCGGACTGGTAGGCGCTGCTCCAATGCAAAATATCGGGGCTTATGGAATTGAGTTGGAATCGGAGTTTTACAGTCTTGAAGCCATTCATCTGCACACAGGCGAGAGGATGACTTTCAAAAAAGCGGATTGCAATTTCGGCTATCGTGAAAGTGTGTTCAAAAACAAATTCAAAGACCAGTTCTTTATTACGTCTGTGGTTTTTCGTTTGAATAAAAAACCTGCATTCAACATTACCTACGGTGCAATCAATGAAACGCTGGAAAAAATGGGGGTGAAAGACCTTTCAATAAAAGCTGTCAGCGATGCGGTGATTGCCATTCGCAGCAGCAAATTGCCTGACCCGAAGGTATTGGGCAATGCAGGGAGTTTTTTCAAAAACCCAGAAGTACCAAAAGAAGTTTTTGAACGTGTTCAAAATGAGTATCCCAAAATGCCGCATTATCCTGCAGCGCATGGATTGGTGAAAATACCGGCAGGTTGGCTCATTGAACAATGCGGATGGAAAGGAAAAAGAGTGGGCAACACGGGTTCGCACAAAGATCAGGCGTTAGTGTTGGTGAACTATGGGAATGCAACGGGAAATGAAATCTATTCGCTTGCGTTAGACATTAAAAAATCGGTGAAAGAAAAATTCGGGATTGAAATTATACCGGAAGTAAATCTGGTTTAAAACAAAAACCATGAACCTCGCCATTGACATCGGAAACACGCGCGTGAAAGTTGCAGTATTTAATGATGAAAAATTGCTGCACACACAAGCGTATGAAAAATTTGAGGAAAAAGATGTGAAGTTTCTCTTCAAGCGATTTTCAATTCAACATTCTATTCTTTCTGCTGTGTCAAGCTATGAGGATAGTGTTTCAGCATTTCTTGCAACGAATTCGAAAGTAGTTATCCTCGATACCAAAACTCCGTTGCCCATAAAAATTTTTTACAAAACACCGCTCACGCTTGGGAAAGATAGAATTGCAGCCGTGGCTGGCGCAGTTGCCCTTTTCCCGAAAGAGAATGTCTTGGTGTTGGATGCAGGAACTGCCATCACACATGAGTTTATCAATGCAGAGGGCGAATATCTTGGCGGTGGAATTTCACCGGGTATTCGATTACGCTTCAAGGCGCTAAATGCTTACACTTCTCATCTGCCCCTCATCGAGCCTGAAAATATTGATTACCTCACAGGCAGAAGCACAAAAGAATCCATTCTAAGCGGAGTGATGAATGGCATTAGGTTTGAAATCGAAGGAATCATCAAAGAATATTCAGAAAAATACAGCGAACTCAAAGTGCTGATGACAGGCGGTGACGCGCCCGCTTTTGAAACTACTCTGAAAAGTAAGATATTTGCGGTTCCAAATTTGGTGCTCACAGGTCTCAATAAAATTTTGCAACATAATGTTTCGCTCCGGTAAGCTATTGCTTGCCTTACTCCCATTTTTTCTGATTCCGCTTGGTGTTCTGTCGCAGGAATTAGCGCCCTATTCGCGCTTTGGATTGGGGCAAACGGATAATTCAGTTTTCTCAGCGCAAAAAGGGATTGGCGGACTTGCTGCTGCCCACCGCGACCCGTTTCATATCAATTTCATGAATCCCGCTTCCTATTCGGGGCTTTCGCTTGCCACACTTGAAACAGGGATAAGCTTCACCACGAAAAATATTGAAGACGGACAGACGGGAAAAACCTATCGCGCAGGCGATGCCTTTTTCGACTACCTCGCGTTCGGATTTCCTGCCGGAAAAAGAGGAGGCGTGAGTTTTGGGATGATTCCTTACAGCGAGATGAATTATGATTTTGAGCAAACCACCGTTTACAACTTAGGCAGCGCAAAGAAGTTATACCAGGGAAGCGGGCGCATTTACCAGATGTATGCGGGCGGGTCATATCGCTTTCCGAAAATTGATACTGCAAGCCACTCTCTTTCCATCGGGATGAATTTCGTGTATCTCTTTGGAAACCTTGACAGGAAAGACATCCTGCAATTTTCTCCGCAAGAATTTTACAATGCACGGGTAACATCATCAGCCCGCATGAGTAATGCCGCGCTCAATCTCGGGTTCCAATACAAAAGGAACCTCAACAAGAAAATTTACGGATTGGTCGGGGCTTACAGTTACTTCCCCGTTGCCGTGAATTCAACACAGGAGGAAAGTTGGGTGCGCTATACCAGGCTCACATCAGGCACTTTTACAATTGATACGGTTTACCAGAAATACGAAGACCTTCCTGACATGAAAATTCCGGTGGAAACTGGTGCGGGCGTTACGTTCGGTGAACAAGGTCGCTGGATGGCGGGCGTTGAATTCAAGTACAAACTCTGGTCGCAAGTAGAAAGTTTTTCATCAGATGCCGTGATGGAAGATTCCTGGGAAATGCGCGCTGGAACGGAGTTGCGCCCCGATGCTTCTCCCAACTCAGGACTTTTCAAACGCATGATTTACCGCCTCGGAGGGTTTTATGACAAAGGCTATTTGAATATTGATGGAACAACAATCTCCGAATACGGGGCAACATTCGGCTTCGCCATTCCGCTGAAAACTTCATTCGCAAGATTGAATTTCTCCTTTGATGTCGGCAACCGCGGAACGACAACAAACGAGTTGATTAAAGAAACTTTTTTCAGAACGAATATCGGCTTCACGTTTAATGACAAGTGGTTCACGAAACCCAAATATGACTAAGCAGTGAATTGCTCATTACTCCTGCTTCAGGAGGAGTATTTGGCGCCTACTTATTCATTTCTTCAACACGCATACACGCACCCCGCCAGAATGATTTTGTCAGGTTGGCGTTCGGACGGGTATCCTTGACCGAGGGGTAGCAATATCTATGAACGAAGTGGAGGAAGAATAATCCGCCTCATGCGGATGAAACAGGAGTAGAAATAACGCCCCTCGTGTCAATCAAAAACCCCTTCGCGGATGAAAGCCTTTGGCTTTGCGAGCCACAGGCTTGCTGGATCGCGGTGTTGATACCATGAATGCTGTCATGAAAAATGAAGCGGATGAAATGCAATCTTATTCTTTATCGCTCACAGAAAAAACAACATGGTCAAAAACAGATTTTTACGATGCAAGTCATTTGAATGCGCAGGGAAATTTGAAGTTGGCGGAATTGATAGCCGAAGACATTGTAAAGAACCGTTAGTATCCTTCGTTTAAGGCTGCGCCTTGCAGAGATTATTTTTAAAACCTCGTGCTTTGCGAGCCGCAGTCATGGATGTGCATTTTCACGAGAGCGAGAAACTTACTAATCTACCAGCATTTCTCGGATAATCCGTTTCACTTCTTCTGCTTGGGCTGAATTGAGTTTTCCAACCTTCCTTGTGAGGCGGGTTTTGTCAATCGCCCTGATTTGGTCGAGCATGATTTGCCCCGGACGATTCTGAAGTTCAATTCCAACTCTTGAAGGATAATTTTTGATTGAGGATGTAATCGGAGCAATGATAACAGTTCTGAGATAACGATTCATCTCATCGGGAGAAACCACCACAGCAGGTCGGGTCTTTTTAACTTCTGCTCCTACTGTCGGGTCTAAATTGACAAATAAAATTTCATACTGCTTCACCAACGCCATTCCTTTTCATCATTTGCGTTTAGAAAAAATGGCTGTGCCTCTTTATCGCTTTGCGATTTGAACATCTTCGCCCATTTACTGCGCGGCTTTGCTTTTCGCGTGATTTTTCTCGCAATTTTTTCTTGTTTCGTTTCCGGCAGCGACTGAATGATTTGAATCAAAGCTTCGGTTAGTTTGTCATTTTCTCGCAGCATGGCTCAACGGTTTCCGTAAAGTTATAGAATAGAAAGCTAAAAAAATTTACCCGTTGAGGTTGTTACAATGCAGCGGACGCTGTAGGATTATGGAGAAAGGCGGGGATTGCGGGTTACTTCACTCTCCCAACCTATGCCCTGCAAGCGGAAAACAAAACTCTAATTTACGTAATTCAACCCCGCTTTTATTTGTCTGCTTGTTGGCGAAAGTAAAGCCTGTTCATTAATTTGTCTCTACAATAAAAATAAATTTCTTCCACTCTGCAATAATTTCAGTGATGGCTTTACCATTGAGTGAACCGGACAAAGGCGAATATTCTAAGCCGTCAACATTGCTCAGAAAAGTTTGAAGATAACTGGCTTTTACAGCATAACCCGCTGATTCTGCAATAGTAGATTTTGCGTAAATCACTCCAATTAAGTTCCCTTGCTCATCAATTAGAGATCCGCCACTGTTACCCGGATTAACAGCGGCTGAAATCTGAAACTTACTAACATCTCCGTCAACTCCGCTTTTTGCGCTTATGATACCATCCGTAAGTTTCACTTCCTGTCCTAATACTTGAGCGATTGGAAAGCCAATTGCATATACTTTTTCCCCTTGTTGAACTCCGCTGCTACGGACAGAATAGGGAATACCATTAAATCGTACATTTTGTTTCCGATTTTGAGTAATGCTAAGTCATTGGTTTTGTCGTTGGCAATAAGAGTAGCTCCATATTTAGTGCTATAATCTCCGTCAATACCTTTCACTGTAATCTCTTTAGCATTTTCAATAACATGGTAGTTCGTTATCAGATAACCATCAGTGTTTAAGGCAAAGCAAGTTCCTTGTCCCGGCTCCTTTGATATAGCATCCTTCGAGATTTTTCCTATAGGATTATTAAAATCCTCCTCAAAGAATAGTTTGCGATTAAAATAATCCGGGTCTCCAAAGTATTGATTAGTTTCAGTTAATTCTTCTTCAATTCCTTTAAATCCTTTAGCCCATGCATACAGATAATATTTCTTTCCTTGCTCTACTTTTAATTGCTTAGAATAATGTAATAAGCCATTTCCAGTAAAAATTACCTCAATATTAATGATACCCGTTGAGTAGATTTTGTACTCAATTAAGTCCCGCGTTCTAAACGATGTAATTCTTCTGCTATTCAGTCCCAACTCAAATATTGCAGTTTTCAGATACCCCTTGCCATGCCATAGGTATATAGTTGAAAAGTTTTCCTCTGCTTTGCCAATTATGCCAAGTAGCACAAGTATGATAGTCATTAATGTTTTCATCATTGCGGTATTTTTTATTTTCGCCAACTCGTTTATAAGTACCAATCCACTGTTACAATAACACCCCATCCGATTGTTATTCTGCAACTGCGGGTTTCATTCTCCCCCGAAGATACATCTTTTTATTTCCCATCCAAACGCTATGCGCCTTATATAAGCCTGCGCCCTCTCAAAACCTTAGTAGAAATCGAACCACCAACATTCCTAAACCTTATTACCTTTTTGCAGAGTAATAAGGTTGCTGTTCTACACGCTTTGTTTTCTGTTAAGTTTTGCTTGCGCTGTTCAGTGTTGGTTTTTGTTTCTTCATAGATAACCACTACCCTCCTGCAACGGGCGCTACAAAACAGAGCCAATAAAGAAATGAGATGCGTACGCGCAAAATTAATTCGATGATTCGATAATTCGATGATGTGATGCTGCCCGGACTCCCCTCTCCAAATGGAGAGGGGGCGGGGGTGAGGCTCGCCACGCCAATAAAAAAAGGAATGCTTACTTTTGACCGCTAAAATTTTTTACCCTATGAATAGGTATGATTTCAATTTGAGAGAAAGAATGGAAGACGAAGAAAATCCTGGAGCAGGCATCGCTGAAAAACTATCAGAGTTCAGCAAGTTTGAAAAGCAATTTCTCGAACAGCGCAAAGTGTTTTTATGGGGAGCAGTGATGGATGAATCAGCAGAAAGAGTCGTAAACAGGTTGCTCTATCTCGAAGCAAAAGAACCGGGAAAAGAAATTCAGTTCTTTATCAACAGTCCGGGAGGCATGGTTACGTCAGGAATGGTGATTTACGACACGATTAAACTCATCTCCTCGCCCGTTTCAACGATTTGCATGGGACTGGCAGCTTCGATGGGTTCTATCTTATTATCCGTTGGAAAAAAAGGCAGCCGCGTGATTTGGCCAAATGGCAGAGTGATGATTCACCAGCCCAGCATTGGCGGCACGCAAGGCACAGCCGCTGACCTTGAAATCACAGCGCGTGAAATAAAACGCACAAAAGAATTGGGCGCGCGCATCCTTGCGGAAAACTGCGGACAAACCATTGAAAAGGTTTTGAAAGATTTTGACCGTGATTATTGGATGGATGCCAACGAAGCAGTGCAGTATGGCATTGTTGATAAAATTGCGGATAAACATTCCTGATTACGAAATTTACGGAAATCTGCTTATTTTTCGGAAACTAAACCTTTCCACAGACCCGTTGGTTTAGTGTATTATACCGTGAAATCAAGATTCATTTACAAAGGACCGCTCGCGCTTTACGTGTCTTATTACCTGCTGTTTGCATTGGCGGCAATGCTGCTGATGCTTAGTTTTCGGGTAGATGCGGAAAGCGGGCTGTTCCTGAAATTAATCGTGACGGGCGCGGTGGCGGCAGCGGTTTCTGTTTCACTCATTCTTTCTTCTACCCACATTGACCGAAAAATAAACGCGGATGCATGGAGGAAAAATGCGGAGAAATATTACAATGATGAAGGCGTGTTTGAATACACGCACAACGGTTTTTCTGTGATAACGAAAGAAGGAAAGAGCCTGAACATTCCGTGGGAAGACATCGCGAAAATTGATTCGCACGAAGAAACAGTGAAGAAGCATCTGAAAGTATCGCAGATTGACCTTTACTTCACCGAACGTGATTTGCTTACTGTTGATTCCACCATGCCGGGATTTTCTCTCTTTGAAAAACGCCTGAAAGGAAACATGCGCTATATCTGGAAAGCAGATGCAGAGCAATCCGAAGAACCTACTGAAAAGAAAACTGCCGGACTTTCCTGATTCGCAGGATTTTTTCTACATTTCCTTTAAATCCTTTTTTATGCGAGTGTTCGCCTGCCTATTCGCTCTGTGCATGTTCTATTCAGTTGAAAAAATTCATGCGCAAACCGACAGTTTTCTCTATGACGGAATCATGCGGAATTACAATGTGCATGTGCCGCCTGGATTTTCCGACAGCGATACGCTGCCAATGGTGTTTAACCTACACGGTTTACTGATGAATGCAACATCGCAGGAAGCCTATTCAGAATTCAGCCCCATTGCCGACCGCGAAAAATTCATTGTCGTGTATCCAAACGGAATTAGTAATTCGTGGAACGCCTTTAATGTGCCTTATCACGGAGGCATTGATGATGTGGGATTTCTTTCCGCGCTGATTGACACCGTGCATAAATATTATCACATCAACCTCAACAGAGTTTATTCAACCGGCATGTCCAATGGCGGATTTATGAGTTATCGTCTTGCCTGTGAACTGAGCGAACGTATTGCAGCTATTGCATCCGTAACCGGTTCAATGACTGACAGCATGATGTATTACTGCAATCCTTCGCATCCTGTTCCTGTGATGCGCATTCATGGCACAGCCGATCTTATTGTGAATTTCAATGGTAGCGGAGCAATCACTTCTGCTGAAGGAAGCAATGACTACTGGATACAGCAAAACAACTGCCCGGGAAACCCAATGGTTCTCGTGCTTCCCAATAACAGCATCACTGACAATTGCACGGCTGAATGGAACGGCTGGACTCCCTGCGATAGCGAGTCAGAAGTGATTTTCTATAAAGTAACTGCTGGCGGACATACATGGCCCGGTGCATCCGATATGTTCGGTGGAATTGCCGGAGCTACTAACCAGGATTTTGATGCGAGCGAAGCGATTTGGCAATTTTTCAACCGATATGATTTGCAGGGAAAAAGAAATCCCGTGTCAACCCATGAAATAGAATATAAACCGGAGATTTCGTTTTACCCAAATCCCGCAAATGATTTTCTCACGGTAGAGATAAATAATACTGAAACAAAGAATATCTTGCTCACAGACATGGCGGGAAAGAGCATTGTAGAATCCATGAATTTGCAGGAGAATAGAATAATACTTCCCTTGAAAAATATCCCGCGGGGAATGTATTTACTCGTTTGTGAAGGAAGTGGAATGAAAATTGTAAAAAAGATTTTGCTCCAGTAGAAAATCAATTTAAAAAATGAAAAAAAAATTAACAGTACTCGCATTTGTGCTCCTATTTATTATCTCATGCAGCACCGTGCCGCTCACAGGAAGAAAGCAATTGAACCTGTTGCCCGAATCGCAGTTGCAACAGATGAGCCTTGCGGAATACAAATCTTTTCTCACGGAAAGCAAAGTCGTAAACAATAACGAACAGGCGAAAATGGTGAAGCGTGTGGGAGAAAAACTTGCGGCAAGCGCAACCGAATATTTAAGGAAAACGGGCAACAGCGGGCGCGTTGCCGGATACAATTGGGAATTCAATTTGGTGGAAGATAAATTAGTGAACGCATGGTGTATGCCTGGGGGCAAAGTCGTGGTTTATACAGGAATCCTGCCCGTTACGAAAACTGAAGCAGGACTTGCTACTGTGATGAGTCATGAAATCTCACATGCTATTGCACAGCATGGTAACGAGCGCATGAGCCAGCAGATGGCAGCGCAGGTAGGAGGAGTTGCGCTTGACATTGCGTTGATGAATCAGCCGGAGCAAACGCGCAGCTTGTTCTTAACTTCTTATGCTATCGGCTCAACGGTGGGTTTGATTTTACCTTTTTCACGCAAGCATGAAACGGAAGCCGACAAAATGGGAATGGCGTTTATGGCGATGGCGGGCTATGACCCAGGCGAAGCAATTTATTTCTGGAAGCGCATGGCTGCATTAGGAGGAGAGAAACCTCCGCAATTTTTAAGCACGCATCCAAGCGATGAAACACGCGTTGCGAATCTGCGGAAATTTTTACCGGAGGCGATGAAGTTGTATAAGGCGAAGTAATCCTGAAAACTCAATTACTTGCTCTTCGGGTCATTCCCGCTGTAAGAATCCGGTTCAGGACGTTGCGGTGATTTATACACGCGCACGAAAAAATAAATCGTGATAGCAGTTACTGTTGACATCACTGAAATCATCATAATCAACGCGGAGGTATTCATGCTTTTTGATTTTTAAGACGTTTTTGATTTGCGATGTAAACCAAACTACAGATAAAAAGAAACATAGAAGCGAGCAGGAGTCTTGCAACATTCGCATAAAATATTTTATCTGCTAACTTTCTTATTTCGAGTGGATCATTTTCTAATGATAGCATCTCTTTTAATCCGGCATTTGTCAGTTTTTTAATAAGCGAGCCGTTGTCAAACATCCATCCGTTTCCCGCAAAAAGATTTTGAAAAGCGGCTGACCAATCGTTTCCTTCCGGTGTAAACACACTGCCGATGAAAACGAGAATGAGCATTACAGGCGTAACATATTTGATGATGTATTTGAAAACTTCAGGAAGTTTCATGTCAGCGCCCATTTTCAATTCATTCCAGCCTGTGTCAACGCCTACAATCCATGAATAGAGAATTGCTTCGCCCATTGCAAACACCACAAGCGCAAAGGTGCCCGCCCAATAATCATATTCTTCAAAAACGCCCTGCGAATAAAAGAATACGGTGGGCAAGCCCCATATCAATGTGATAAGTCCGAATGACCATGCGGCTTTTTTCTTGCTCCAATTAAATTCATCTTGCATGAAGCCCATCCACGGAGTGCCCATTGCAAGCGATGAAGTGATGCCTGCGAAAAATAATAATCCAAACCACATTGCCCCGGCAACCATCGAAAGCACCGGTCCCCACTTTTCAAACAAGAAAGGCATTGTTTGAAACGCCATGCCGAAGCCTGCGTTTTCTTTCACCCAATCCAAGCCGAGGTAGCCTGCTGAAATCGGAATCACAATCAGACTTCCTAATACAATTTCAACAAACTCATTCGTGAATCCTGCGGTGGAGGAGTTGAGCGCGATGTCGTCTTTTGATTTGATATAAGAAGCATAACACTGAATGCTGCCCATGCCAAGCGAGAGCGTGAAGAACACCTGCCCTGCCGCATTAAACCACACCTGCGGATTGGTGAGCGAATCGAATTGTGGCGTCCATAGAAAATTTAATCCTGCAATTGCGCTCGCATCAGGATGTTCGGGCGATGCGCCTGAAGTGCCGAGCGTTAATCCTTTCACAGCGAGAAATGCTCCGAAAATAATCAGCAGCGGCATTCCCACTTTCGCCACCTTCTCTACGCCTTCTAATCCGCGCGAAAGAATCCAGGTGTTGAGCAAAATGCAGAACACATAAAATACAACCGCCTCATAAGGAATGCCTGTAGTAGAAGTGCCGATGTCAACATAATTTCCGAAAAACGCAGCCACTTCTGTTTGTGAAAGATTATCAAACGTGCCGATAACGGAATGAATCACATACGACATCGTCCACGATTCGATGTAGCAGTAATAAGCGGCAACAGCGATGTTGGTGAAAATGCCAAACACGCCAAAGTATTTCCACAGGGCGCGCTTGCCCATGTTGTCGAAAATGAAAGGCGTGGAATGATTGCCGAAGCGACCGCCATAACGACCAATGCTCCATTCAATCCACAGCAAGGGCAAGCCCATCAGAATAAAACAAATGATGTAGGGAATCATGAATGCGCCCCCGCCATTGTTCACGGCTTGCACAGGAAAGCGCAGGAAGTTTCCAAGCCCAACAGCATTGCCCGCCATTGCAAGTATCAGTCCGGTGCGCGACCCCCAGGATTCTTTATTCATGTGAATTGATTAATGAAAGAGAAACGCTAAGATGTGAAAAATTTGTGAGCATTCTGAATCAGATATTTATTTAGATTATAACTCCCATACAGCAACATTTAAAATTTATCTTTGGTTGTGAATTAAGCAATGCAATTTAAATGTTGACATCCATTCGCATAACCAACTTCAAAAAATTCACTGATACTGAAGCAATACCACTGGGACAGTGTGTTGTTTTTATCGGACCGAACAACTCTGGAAAAACCACAGCATTGCAGGCCTTAACCTTGTGGCATCTTGGAATCACAAAGTGGATGGAGAAAAGAGGCGAAAAAACAAAAGCAAAAGAAAAAACAGGAGTCCCGATTAACCGAAAAGACGTTTACGCCATTCCTACGCCCAGTTCAAAATATCTTTGGAACAACCTCATTACAAAAAAGAAGGGAAGCAAGAAAATAGTTATTACAATTGAGGTGGAAGGAATTCTGGATGGAATACAATGGCACTGCGGAATGGATTTTGATTATTTTGGAGATGAAGTACTGTATTGCCGTCCCTCGGAGAAAATAAGTCAAAATGCTATTCGTGAATTCCCGGAAATACTAAAAAAAACAAAAATTGCTTTTCTTCCTCCAATGTCCGGACTTGTTCCACAAGAGTCGAAACTCCTGCCCGCTACGGTAAATGCGCGTATCGGGGAAGGTAGAACTGCTGAAGTTTTGAGAAATCTTTGTTACTTCATATTAAACCCTGAACATCCCGAACAAAAAAACGGAAAATCACCAAAAGAAAACTGGCTAAACTTTTCCAACACTATTAACGGACTTTTCGGTATCAAGTTAAATGAACCACAGTTGAACGAGCGTGGAGAAATTGAGCAGTCTTATTTAGATGAAAATAAAAATGAGTTGGATTTATCATCAGCCGGCAGGGGATTACAGCAGGTAATGCTTTTGTTTTCATACATGTTTTCTAATCCACATTCGGTTTTATTGCTTGACGAGCCGGATGCCCATTTGGAAATATTGAGGCAACGGATGATTTATAACATATTGAATGAGCAGGCTCGTGAAAACGGAAGTCAAATAATTGCAGCAAGTCACTCTGAAATAGTGTTGCAAGAAGCCGCAAATAAAGATACCGTGATTGCGTTCCTTGGAAAACCGCATCGAATTAATGATAAAGGAAGCCAAGTAATGAAATCGCTTACTACAATCGGCTTCGACAACTATTACCTCGCAGAATTAAAAAAATGGATACTCTATTTGGAAGGATCTTCTGATTTAGCTATCCTCAAAACTTTTGCAAAACTTCTCAAACACGATGCAGAAAAACATTTACAAAATGCTTTTGTACACTATGTTGCCGCAAATGTGCCTCAACACGCACGCGACCATTTTTATGGTTTGAAAGAAGCTGTTCCCGCATTAAAAGGAATTGCTGTTTTTGACAGAATTGAGAAAGAATTAAAAGCGGAGAACTCCCTGACTGAGATGATGTGGAAAAGAAGAGAAATTGAAAACTATATTTTTTCACCTTCAATTCTAATCAAGTTTGCCAAGGGCGCATTTTCAAATGATTTATTTGGTACAGCCGAAGCGAATGCGCGTGAAATTGCTATGGACAAAGCCATCAGGAAAATTGTTCCTCAGATAGCGATGGAGGACAACACAGATGAATATTGGATTGAACGAAAGGCAAGCGAGGAACTTGACCGAATATTCCGTGAATATTTCAAATCAATCGGGAAATACAACGTGATGGATAAAAATAAATTCTTTGAACTCGCTGAACTTATGACTCCATCAGATATTAATTCAGAAATTAAAATCAAGTTGGATAAAATTGCAGAAATCGCAGTTGGAGTAAATTAATTATACTTCTATTCCCAAACCGTCATACGCCAATTCAAATCTTGCTGTAGCCACGCATTAAAAAATCTCCTGATTCCGATCAACCTCTTTTCTCAGCCTGTCAAGAATCGTTGATTTTGAAATAAAACCTGCGAATTTTCCATTGCGAACAACGGGCAAATTCCAGTAGCCGGTGCGGTCAAACTTTTCAAGCGCTGAAACGAGGCGTTCATCCCATTGAAGACTTGCAGAAGGCATGTGCATCAGGTCTTTTGCGAAAACGACATCATAACGCGCGGTATCAAACATTACCGGTCTCAGGTCATCAAGCGTGATTATGCCAAGTAAATTATTCTGCTCATCCAGCACGGGAAAAAAATTTCTTTTGCTGCCTGTGAGCACCGGAAGCATTTCGCGGAGAGATTGCGTGGGTTGTATTGTGAGGTAATCGTGGTCAGCAAGGTTTAACAATTCGATGGTATCCAGCACCGCAAGTTCCTTGCTTCCTGCCAAAGGAGATTCCCCGCGATGAAAGTGAATCGGTTGTTTTTCGAATGCATATTTTGTGAGAAATCCTAATGCCGATACAACCATCAGGGGAACAAACAATTCATAGCCTCCGGTGATTTCAGCAATCAAAAATATTCCTGTCAGTGGCGCGTGCATCACGCCTGACAACACGGAAGACATCCCGAGCAGAATAAAAACCGGAGCAGATAATTGTAAGGAAGGAAAAAACATACCTGCCACAAGAAAGAAAAAGTATCCCAGATAACCGCCTGTGATGAATGAAGGAGCAAAATGCCCTCCTTCACCGCCAGCATGGATGGTGATGGTAGCTGCTATGGGCTTCAGGATAAAAAGTGCAAAAAAAGTAAGCGGCAACGCCCACGATAAAGCAAGGGGAATATTTGAAAATATCGGTGGCAGTAATTCATAGCCTGATGTTAAAAAGAGACTGCGTATTCCCACATAGCCTTCGCCATATAATCTTGGGAAACAAAACACCAATGCTCCCAGCAACGCACCGCCAACAATTCCCCTTGAATATGGATTCCTGATTTTTGAAAATACTGTTTTTGAAATCCAGGACATTCGGGTGAAATAGAAGGACACCAAACCTCCAAGCACTCCCAGTGTGACAATAAAGGGCAATTGGTGTAATACAAATTTCCACTCTAACTGTGGAACGCTGAAAATGCTGCTTGGAGAAAAAATTTCCGCAAGCAACGCGCCCGATGCGGATGAAAGCAAAACGGGTATAAAGTAGGTGGCAGTGAACCTCGGCATTAACACTTCCATTGCAAACACCACTCCTGCAATAGGCGCATTAAAGATTGCCGATATTCCGGCAGCCGCTCCGCACCCGATGAATAATGATTTATAATTTACATCAAGCCTGAAAAATCTTGCCACATTCGAGCCTATTGCAGAGCCTGTCACCACAATGGGTGATTCTAAACCGGAGCTTCCACCCAAGCCAACTGTAATTGCAGATGTAATAAGCTTTACATACGTAAGCGTGAAGTCAATTACGGATGATTTTCTACGGATGGAAGTGATGATATCGCCAATGCCGTGAAAAGCTGCGGCTTTGCCGAATATGTTTTGATTGAGAAATACCACGATCAGAATACCTGTAACAGGGGTAAGAAAAAACAAATAGCTTGGGAAAAAACCTACTCCGTAAGATTCAATAAAGTGAATCAGCGATTTCAGCGTGATTGCGGCAATACCCGAAAGCAAGCCGATTGCCACGCTCAAAACTATAATGGATTGATAAGGGCTGCTATGCTCACTTACCCATTTCATTCCGAGCAGATAATATTTTCTGCTTTTTGACATTAAAGGTTAATAGAACAAAATTCACGTAATCCGTTCAATAATGCTTTTCTATTCTAAATGAATTTTCAATCCATCATAAGCCAGTTCCACACCGTCAGGCAGTTCTTTACTCACTTCTTCATGCAATCCCATTTGGTGGCTCAGGTGTGTGAGGTATGCCTTTTCCGGTTTCAGTTCTTTGATGATTTCAAGCGCTTGTTTCAAGTTGTAATGCGAGAGGTGCGTTTCTTTCCTCAACGCATTCAGCACAACCACCTTCGAGCCTTTTATTTTTTCTTTTTCCTGCTGTGAAATAAAATTGGCATCGGTGATGTACGTGAAATCGTTTATTCTGAATGCAAACACGCGCATTTGATAATGCAGCACTTCTATAGGAAGCACGTCAATGCCCTGCGCATTGAAGGGTTTATTTTCAATCAGCGAGATGTCCACTTTCGGGATGCCGGGATAATCGCTGCCGTTGAAAATATATTCATAATGAATCTTGATCGTGGCGAGTGATTCGCTGCTCATGTAGAGCGGCATCGCTTTTTTCGTTACGAAGTTAAAGCCGCGAATGTCGTCTAAGCCGCCCGTGTGGTCTTTGTGGGCGTGTGTAAAAAGGATTGCATCCACCTGCGGCACCTGTTCGCGCAGCATCTGCTGGCGAAAGTCTGGACTGCAATCAACCACCAATGTTTTGCCCTTGTTGTGAATGAGGATGGAACTGCGCAGTCGCTTGTCTTTCGCATTTGCAGAGCGGCACACTGGACAAGCGCAGCCAACGAGCGGCACTCCGCTCGATGTTCCGGTGCCAAGAAAAACAACTTCCAATCGTCAGGTTTTTTGCAGGGTCTTTTCGTAAAACTCGCGCACTTCTTCAGAGAGGATGCTTTCATCCACCGCTATCTGGGGGAGAATTTCCAACAGTGTATTGATGCGGGCTTCCGTTTCAAAATATTTATTCACCACCACCACTTTTTTATCGCGCAGAATGCAATAGCCGGGCTTGAAATTCCCCTTTTCGTAGCGCACCGTATAGCCGGATTCGCCAAAGATGTCTTCCACTTTCTTCAGGGTGTTTACAGTATATTTGAACATCGTGCGTTGTATTGTTTTAAAGTTATGCCATTCGCCTGCTAAAATGAATAAATCAATCCTTTTCGCGCTCCTGTTTTTTTCCACACTGTCGGCATTTGCACAAAAGCCCGATGAAAAGAAATCTATTTTCCAGGCTGCGGTCATCGTTGGTTTCAATGCTACGCAGGTAGATGGCGATCAGTTAGCAGGTTACAGGAAAATTGGGGCAAATGCAGGCGGTGCCGCGTTCGTAAGATTACCAAAAAACTTCTCGTTCAATTTTGAAATCCTTTATTCACAAAAAGGTTCACGCAGCCCTGCCAACCAAAATACTTATTCCGGTGAATCTTACAAGCTCATTCTCGATTATGTTGATGTTCCTCTCGTATTTAGCTACCATGATAAAGACAAGATGGGAAAAGACGTAGCTATTTTTGGAGTTGGAATCGCATTAAATAGTCTTGTGCGTTACAAAGAGTTAAGAGGCGGAGGAGTTTATGAGTATCCTGAGGGAAGCCCCTATAAAAGATTAACAGCAGAGGCGTTAGGCAACGTGACTTTTATATTTGCTAAACACTTTGGGATTAATCTTCGCTTTGCCTACTCTATCACAGATATTGTAAACAGGGATCTTGATTTCAGTACACTCAATAATGGCGGGCAGCGCAACAATGTGCTTTCAATGCGGGGGATGTATTTTTTCTGATGGTCGCGTCATTCTGAGCGGAGTTCTACGGAGCGAAGAATCTCTACTTTAAGAGTAGTGCATTAAAGTTAGTGTGAGATGCTTCGCTTTGCTCAGCATGACGAACAACATTCGCGTCATTCTGAGCGGAGTCATACGAAGCGAAGAATCCCTACTCTTGAAAGCAATGTGAAAAAGTTAGTGTGAGATGCTTCGCTGCGCTCAGCATGACGAACAACAGTCGCGTCATTCTGAGCGGAGTCATACGAAGCGAAGAATCTCTACTTTTGAAAGTAATAGGATAAAGTTAGTGTGAGATGCTTCGCTTTGCTCAGCATGACGAACAACAGTCGCGTCATTCTGAGCGGAGTTCTACGGAGCGAAGAATCTCCTCGCTTGAAAGCAATGTGATAAAGTTAGTGTGAGATGCTTCGCTGCGCTCAGCATGACGAACAACAGTCGCGTCATTCTGAGCGGAGTCATACGAAGCGAAGAATCTCCTCGCTTGAAAGCAATGTGATAAAGTTAGTGTGAGATGCTTCGCTTTGCTCAGCATGACGAACAACAGTCGCGTCATTCTGAGCGGAGTCATACGAAGCGAAGAATCTCCTCGCTTGAAAGTAATGTGATAAAGTTAGTGTGAGATGCTTCGCTGCGCTCAGCATGACGAACAACAGTCGCGTCATTCTGAGCGGAGTCATACGGAGCGAAGAATCTCTGCTTTAAGAGTAGTGCTTTAAAGTTAGTGTGAGATGCTTCGCTACGCTCAGCATGACGAACAACAGTCGCGTCATTCTGAGCGGAGTTCTACGGAGCGAAGAATCTCCTCGCTTGAAAGCAATGTGATAAAGTTAGTGTGAGATGCTTCGCTTTGCTCAGCATGACGAACAACAGTCGCGTCATTCTGAGCGGAGTCATACGAAGCGAAGAATCTCTACTTTTGAAAGTAATAGGATAAAGTTAGTGTGAGATGCTTCGCTGCGCTCAGCATGACGAACAACAGTCGCGTCATTCTGAGCGGAGTTCTACGGAGCGAAGAATCTCTACTCTTGAAAGCAATGTGATAAAGTTAGTGTGAGATGCTTCGCTACGCTCAGCATGACGAACAACAGTCGCGTCATTCTGAGCGGAGTCATACGGAGCGAAGAATCTCTGCTTTAAGAGTAGTGCTTTAAAGTTAGTGTGAGATGCTTCGCTACGCTCAGCATGACGCAATTCACTTACATTTCATCAACTTCATTATACAAATCCTTCCAATCAGGGTTCATAGAATTGATTAACTCAACTTTGAAGTTGCTCTTCTTTCCTTTGATAAATTTCTCCCGCATGATTGCCTCTTCGATTGAGGAATGAAATTCATAATAAACAAGAATTGACACGTTGTACTTCGCAGTAAAACTTGACGGATACACTTTTTGTTTGTGTTCCGATATTCTGATGTATAAAGCTGAAGTAACACCCGTGTATAAAGTTGAGTGTGATTTATTCGTTAGGATATAAACGTACCCACCTCGCTCCATTGGATAAAGTTAGTGTGAGATGCTTCGCTGCGCTCAGCATGACGAACAACAGTCGCGTCATTCTGAGCGGAGTTATACGGAGCGAAGAATCTCTACTTTTGAAAGTAATAGGATAAAGTTAGTGTGAGATGCTTCGCTTTGCTCAGCATGACGAACAACAGTCGCGTCATTCTGAGCGGAGTTCTACGGAGCGAAGAATCTCTACTTTTGAAAGTAATAGGATAAAGTTAGTGTGAGATGCTTCGCTTTGCTCAGCATGACGAACAACAGTCGCGTCATTCTGAGCGGAGTCATACGAAGCGAAGAATCTCTACTCTTGAAAGTAATAGGATAAAGTTAGTGTG